>Ga0153956_1000039_pt1 | contig 182735 bp, 155 predicted proteins | sample TSFL040MetaG_FD_104704 | JGI IMG/M metagenome (GOLD analysis project Ga0153956, IMG submission 104704) | Attine ant fungus gardens microbial communities from Florida, USA - TSFL040 MetaG | ecosystem: Host-associated > Fungi > Mycelium > Unclassified | place: USA: Florida, Wekiwa Springs... | reverse complement strand
GCTGGCTTCACCCTTCCTTTCGGTGGGCAAGTTGGAGGCGTTGCGTCAGGGTAAGTATCCGCACAGCGAGACGCTCCGGCTCCGCGAACTGAAGTGTGTCTTCAATACAGATTTCTCCCTTCAGATTGGCATTGAAGCCCTTTGCGCCAACGCCGTGGAACTGGTGGGCGAGGGTGTGGAGATGCTGCTGTTGAGCGACCGTTTTGCCGACCAGCGTAATCTGCCCATCCCGATGGCGATTGCTGTCAGCGTGGTGCATCACGCATTGGTGAAGGCTGGCCTGCGCACGAAGACGGGCATTGCCGTGGAAGCGGGTGACGTCCGCGACGTGCATCATGCTGCTGTGCTGATCGGTTATGGCGCGGGTGCGGTCTGCCCGTGGCTGGCGCTCGAAACCGCTCGTGCAACCGCTGGTGCCGACGGCGACCCGAAGGTGCCGGAAGTCAAGATGCTGAAGGCTTTCGACGCGGGTATGGCCAAGATCATGTCGAAGATGGGTGTCTCCGTGGTGGACAGCTACCGTGGCGCGTATCCGTTCGACATCCTCGGACTGTCGCAGGAAGTGGTCGATCGCTGCTTCCCGAACACGCCCGCGCCGCTTGGCGGCGTTGGCTTTGCTCACATCGAGCACAACATCCGCCAGAGCTGGGGTGCACCTGTAAGCGCCGCCTTGCAGGAGAAGATCGACCTGCCGGACTATGGCTGGGTGAAGTTCCGCAAGGCCGACATCGCGGAGCCGCACGCATGGGCTCCGTCGCATGTAAAGGCATTGCAATCTGTGGTGGGTTCGGCCCGCAACGTGGCTCTGCCGGAAGACCCAGCCAAGGCGTTCCAGATCTACTCGGCAACGGTTGAATCGAACGACGAACCGACCGTACTGCGCGAACTGCTGGAGATTCGTCCTGCCGGTGCGGAACTGCCGGTGGAAAAGGTCGAGCAGCCGTCATCCATGTACAAGCGGTTTATCGCGTCGGCCATGTCGCTGGGCTCGCTCAGCCCTGAGGCGCACACGACCATTACCATTGCCATGAACACGCTTGGCGGCAAGAGCAACACGGGTGAAGGCGGAGAGGACTCCGATGTCTATCGTCCGCATCCGGGCAACCGCCGCGTACCGCAGCCGGGTGAAGCCGCTGCGTTTGTGAACAAGCCTGCCCAGGGCGGTGTTGCCGTGGCGGAACCTATCGTGGAAGCGCCCGCAGTGCACTCGCTGCTGAACAATCGCATCAAGCAGGTGGCCAGCGGACGTTTCGGTGTAACCGCCGAGTATCTGGCCCACGCCGAGGAGATTGAAATCAAGGTAGCGCAAGGTGCCAAGCCGGGCGAAGGCGGCCAGTTGCCGGGACACAAGGTCTCGGGGTTGATTGCGCGTCTGCGTCATGCTCAGCCGGGCGTGCCGCTGATCTCGCCACCGCCGCACCACGACATCTACTCCATCGAAGACCTCGCGGAGCTGATCCACGACCTGAAGCGCGTGAACAAGCGCGCTGCCGTCGGAGTGAAGCTGGTGTCGAGCTGCGGTGTGGGTACTGTGGCTGCGGGCGTTGCCAAGGCGTATGCCGATTATGTTGTCATTGCAGGCAACGTGGGCGGTACAGGCGCGGCTGCGCTCTCGTCGATCAAGTACGCGGGCAATCCGTGGGAGCTTGGTCTGGCCGAAGCACAGCAGACGCTGATGGCAAACGGCATGCGTGGACGCGTGCGTCTGCGTACTGACGGTGGCCTGTCCACGGCGCGTGATGTTTTGATCGCTGCCCTGCTGGGCGCGGATGAGTATGCCTTCGGTACTGCGGTGCTGGTGGTGATGGGCTGCGATATGGCGCGTCAGTGCCACCTGAACACCTGCCCGACGGGTATTGCTACACAGAAGCCGGAGCTACGGGCACGTTTCCGTGGCAAGCCCGAGCATGTGGTGCGCTACTTCGAACAGCTTGCAGGCGACCTGCAGCAACTGCTGGCACGCTATGGCCTGGCTTCCATTGAAGATGCTATCGGCCGTGTCGATCTGCTGGAGCAGGTACGTCACGACGGTGGTCTCGACCTGTCGTCCATGCTGGTGCAGGAAGGTGAAGGCCCGCGCAAGTGGGCTGGCATCCGCAACGACCGTCCGGAGTCGCGTCCGGCGCTGGACGAACCGTGGGTTGAGCCTGCTCTGGAAGCGATCAAGGCAGGCAAGCCCTACGAAGTGACCAGCACGATTGCCAACCGCGACCGTGCTGTGGGCGCTCGCATTGCGGGTGAAATTGCTGTGGTGCGGGCAGCGGCGGAATCGCCCATGCCAACACCGAGCGTTACGCTGAAACTCACCGGCACTGCCGGACAGAGCTTCGGAGCGTTTGCCATTGAAGGCATGCACCTGGAACTGACAGGCGAAGCGAACGATTTTGTAGGCAAGGGCCTGAGCGGTGGCGAAATTGTGCTGCGCGCACGTGGCCTGGCGCAGACAAAGAGCGGACAGCACGTAATCCTGGGCAACGTGGCTCTCTACGGCGCTACGGGGGGTAAGCTGTTTGCCGCAGGGCAGGCAGGCGAGCGCTTCGCCGTGCGTAACTCGGGTGCTACCGCAATGGTGGCCGGTATCGGCGATCACGGTTGCGAGTACATGACGGGCGGCATGGTGGTGGTGCTGGGCGCTATCGGTATGAACTTCGGTGCGGGTATGACGGGCGGTACGGCCTGGCTCTATGACGAGGACGGCACTGTGCTCTCGCAGAGCCGCTACCATACGGACTTCCTGCAGGCGGCTCCGTTTGCCAGCGTGGAACCGGCGGCTCAGGACGAGCTGAAGGCACTACTCGAAGAGCACAAGACTCGCAGCGGTAGCGCACGCGCAGGTCGCATGCTCTCCGACTGGGAGACGCACTCGGCCCGCTTTGTGCGCATGGTGCCGCTACCCCAGCAGGCATAACTCTCATTCTTCCGTCTTCGGAGAACGAGCCTGCAACACAAACAAAAGGGACATGTCGCAAGGCATGTCCCTTTTGTTTGAAGGTTTAAGAGAAATACAGAGAGCACCGGTTGCCGGGAAGAAGAACATTATTGAAGCCTTGTTGTATGTATAAGTTGGTTCATTATGTAGGATGGCCGGTGTACTGTATTCAGGAGACATGGTAGGAGTTGCATGCTGCTTCGAACGCTGAATGAAATCTTTCAGAAGGCAACATCACGCGGTAAGGAACAGGCTTTGCTCACATGGGCTGGCGGGCAGTGGGTTCCTGTTACATGCGATGGCTTGTACTGGCGAACGCAGCGGCTGGCTGCATGGCTGAAATCGCAGGGAGTGCAGAAGGGCGACCGTGTCTGCATCATCTCCGAAAACAGATGGGAGTGGGTTGTCAGCGATTTTGCCTGTCTTGCCATCGGCGCGGTGGACGTACCGCTGTTTCCGGCGTTAACGCGCGAGAGCACGCAGACGCAGATTGCCGACAGCGGATCGAAGGTGGTGATCGTCTCCTCGTCCGATCTGTATGGCAAGGTGGCAAGCATCGGGTTTGAAGGCCCTATCCTCGTTATGGACGAGAGCGAGCGCGGCCTCAGTTTCCGCGACATTGTGGCTGGGGAAGAGCCTTCCACGCGCGATGCCGCATTTGACGCCGAGGTGGATTCGATTGTGCCGGACGACCTGGCTACCATCATCTACACGTCAGGCACCACGGGCGAAGCCAAGGGGGTAATGCTTTCGCACGGCAATCTTGCCAGCAACATCACCATGACTTCGGAGATTTTTGGGTTCAAGCAGAGCGATCGGGTGATTTCGTTTCTGCCGATGGCACACGTAACGGCGCGCCACATCGACTACCTGTTTCTCTGCGGCAATGTAACGGTAGCGCACGTGGGACGTCCGGAACGCCTGATGGCTTCCATGTCCGAGATCAAGCCGACGATCTTTGTCGCTGTACCGCGTGTCTATGAGAGAGTCCGCCAGTCGGTGGAGACCAAGGCCGCCAAGGCCGGTGGAGTGAACCTGTCCATCTTCCAGTGGGCGCTGAAAACAGGCGGAAAGTATGCCAATGTTGTTGCGCAGCATGAGCAGCCGCCCTCCCTGCTATGGAAGCTGGCTAACAAGCTGGTTTATCGGAAGATAGCCCAGGCGTTTGGCGGCAGTGTGCGCCTGTTTGTCAGCGGTGGCGCACCGTTGGGGATTGACCTGGCACGCTGGTTTGCCTCAATGGGCGTTCCTATTCTTGAAGGCTACGGGCTGACGGAGACTTCGCCCGTCATCGCGGTGAATCGCGAGGGCCGCAACAAACTGGGCAGCATCGGCCAGAAGCTGGAAAATCTGAAGATTCGTTTCGCAGAGGATGGTGAGCTGGAAGTACGTGGTCCCAGTGTCTTTCTCGGTTACTGGAAGAAGCCGCAGGAGACGGTCAACGTCATGGAAGACGGCTGGTTCCACACCGGCGACATCGGTTACATGGACGAGCAGGGCTTTATCTCCATCACCGACCGCAAGCGCGAGCTGATCAAGACCATTGGCGGCAAGTTTGTGGCACCGCAGCCCATTGAAAACCGGCTCAAGGTCTCGCCGTTGATCGGCTGTGTGGCGTTGCAGGGAGACCAGCGAAAGTACGTTTCCGCTATCGTTTCACCGAATTTTTCTGCGCTGGAAGAATGGGCTCGCGATCGCGGCATCGGCACGGAAGACCGTCTGAAGCTGATCCGGGATTCGCAGGTGATCGCGCGTTTCCAGAAGGAGTTCGACCGCGTGAACCAGGAGGCCTCTCCCTGGGAGAAGGTCAAGCGCTTCCGGCTTGTTCCGGAAGAGTGGAGCGTGGAAAGCGGAGAATTTACGCCCAGCCTGAAGCTGAAACGCCGCGTGGTTTCCACGAACTACGCACGCGAAATCGAGGCTATTTACCATGGGAACGAAGCGGACTGAAGCTGCGGTTTAGTCAGTTCAGCGCAAAGAGGTAGAGAGTAAAGGGCTCTCTATCAATCGTTTGTACTTCGCTGGAGGGCAGTTGTTGTCTGCTGCAGAGGCAAGACCGGTTGTTGAATTTTCTTGTCGCGAGTCGGAAAACAGAGTACAAGGGACTCGCTGGAGTTCAATCGCTTTATCAATCCTGAACCTGCCCAAGGGGACTGACATGTCACAAGCTGCTGCGCTCGCTGTTCGTGAAGTGATGGATATTCGGCAGGCCGCAGATTACCTGGCCATAAGCAGCGACACGCTCTATCGCTACGCCTCCGAGGGGTTTGTACCGGCATTCAAGCTGGGCAATCGCTGGCGTTTCAAGAAGACGCTGCTCGACGCATGGATGGATCGCCAGTCCGGCGTTGTGGCCCCCGAGCCGGTTTCGGAAAAGCCAGCAGGCAAGAAGCCCGCACGTTCCGCAAAGTAAAAATTCAGGCAGGCTGCAGGGTGAGCAGTGTCAGCTCCGGCGGACAGTTGAACCGGAAGGGCAGGTGCATGCAGCCGAGTCCACGATTCACGTAGATTTGCGTCCTGCTGGAAGGAAGCTGTATCAGCCCTTCCACGTATTTCATACCCATGGCGGGCAGTAGGATGGGTGACAGGAAGGGAATGCGCACTTGTCCGCCGTGCGTGTGTCCGGCCAGCATCAGGTCCACGTCCTGTGTGTATTCCACGAGAGTGTCGGCAAAGTCGGGTTCGTGTCCCAGCACGAGGATCGGCTCGTGCTCGCGGCGTTGCGGAATCGCGCGGGGCAGGATGGGAACGTCGTAGTAAGCGTCGGCGAGACCGCTAATCCATAGGCGTTCTCCGCGCAAATCCACTGATGTGTAGCTGTTGCGCAGCAGGTTATGTTTGAACTTTGCCAGTGCGTCGGAGACCAGTTCCGGTGTTACTGCGTCATGGTTTCCCATGGACGAAAAACGTACAGGGCAGTGGATTCCGCCAAGAATTTCGGCGCAGTCGAAGGCGTTTTGGCGCAACGTCTCTGCGGAACGGTGGTCGTGCGTTGCCGTGATGAAATCGCCGGTCAGCGCCACCATGTCGGGGTTCAACTCGTTGAGCTTGTTCACAGCATGGCGCACGAAGAACGACTCGTCGTAATTGTGAAAGTGAAAGTCGCTGAGTTGCGCGATGCGAAAGCCGTGGAAGGGGGCGGGCAGGTTCTGAATCTCCACCGTGCGATGAACGGTGCTAAGTATGTGGCGCTCCACTTCGCCTGCATACACACCAAGCCCCACAGCCAGGGCGGCTCCGGTCTTCAAAAAACGTCTTCTTGTAAGAGAACCGGGAACGCTCTGCGGCGTGTGCATACACCATGATACCGGCCTTTCACCATGATTCGCACATACTTCCGCTCTGGCAGTATGCTGAAGAGATGAATTTTCCGTCACGTATGCGTCGGCTGGCAAAGGAGATGCTGCAACGCGGCCTGCCCGCGCTGGTGGTGACGCATCTGCCCGACGTTCGCTACCTGACAGGTTTTACCGGGTCGAATGCCGCGCTGGTTGTGGTGGCGGAACCAAGGTTTGCGGCTTGCCTGTTTACCGACGGTCGTTATAGCGTTCAGGCAAAGCAGGAAGTTCGAGGTGCCTCGGTGCGTATTGCGCCTCGGTCGGCTCTTGCGGAGGCATGCGCCTGGGTTGCTGAACGCAGCAAAAAAATCGGTTACGACCGCACCCAGACCACCGTGGCTTCGCTAGCCATCATGAAGAAGGCTGCGGGCAAGGGAATTCTTTTTGCTCCGGCTGATGGTCTGGTGGCAACGCTGCGCGTAGTAAAGGACGCGCAGGAGATTGAATGTATGCATCGCGCATCGTCGATCACCTGCGAGCTGTACTCCGGCATGCTGGGATGGATTGAAGCCGGTATGCGCGAGCGTGATGTGGCTGCGGAACTGGAGCACCGTGCACGTATGGCGGGCGCGGAGACCATGAGCTTCGAGACGATTGTGGCCGCAGGCGAACGCAGTAGCCAGCCCCACGCAAGGGCTACCAATGCAAAGATCCTCCCGGGCGATCTGGTAACGCTCGACTTCGGCATCCTGCTGGACGGCTATTGTTCCGACATGACGCGCACCTTCGCTGTAGGATTTGCAGGCGGCCGCATACCTCCACGTCTGAAGCAGCGCTGGACAGAGCAGCGAGAGGTCTTTGAAGCTGTATTGGCAGCCCAGCAGGCGGCAGTGTCTGCCGTGAAAAGCGGTGTTGCCTGCGGCGACGTAGATTGTGCCGCTCGGGCGATCCTGGATGCTGTGGGCTATGGAAAGTTCTTCTCCCATTCCACCGGGCACGGGGTGGGATTGGAGATTCATGAAGCGCCAAGAGTAGGCAAAGACGCAAAAGACGTACTGAAGTCGGGAACCGTGATTACAATCGAACCCGGGGTGTATCTGCCCGGGCGTTTCGGCGTGCGCATCGAAGATACTGTTTTAGTAACAGACGATGGCGCCGAAATTCTCACTCCCGTGCATAAAGGCTGGATGGAGCTTTGATGAAAAAGGTGTCTCCTGTGGATGAGCAAGGGCAGGCTAAAAGGAAGATGATGGAACAGAACGATTTGAAGGAACTACGCGAGCTGGTTGAATTCCTGAAGGACAACGGCATTGCAGAGTTCGACCTACACCGTGGCGAACAACACGTCCACATCAAGTTCATGCAACCGGCTGTGCCCGTGGTGGTGAACCCGGCACAGTTTGCGCACTTTGCTCCGCAGGCTGTAGCACCGGCCATTGCGCCTGCTGCGGCAGCACCTCAGGCTCCTGCGGCTACGCCGGCTGCTCCTGAAGAGAAGCTGCACGAGGTGAAGTCGCCCATCGTGGGCACATACTACGAAAGCTCGGCTCCGGGTGCGCCGTCGTTTGTAAAGGTGGGCGACACCATCTCCGTGGGCCAGGTGCTTTGCATCGTGGAAGCCATGAAGCTGATGAACGAGATTGAGAGCGATGTTGCCGGTGAAGTGGTAAAGGTGCTCTGCGAAAACGGAAAGCCCGTTGAGTACGGCCAGCCGCTGTTTGCGGTGCGGCCGCGATAAGGAAAAGCATGTTCAAAAAAGTCCTCATCGCAAATCGCGGCGAGATTGCATTGCGTGTTATCTCTGCGTGCCGCGAGCTTGGCATCCGCACAGTCGCGGTGTATTCCGAAGCTGACCGCAACAGTCTGCATGTACGTTTTGCGGATGAAGCTATCTGCATCGGGCCGCCGCGTTCGGCGGAGAGTTATCTGAATGTTCCGGCTGTGATCTCGGCAGCAGAGATTGCCGATGTGGATGCAATCCATCCCGGTTATGGCCTGTTGAGCGAGAACGCGAACTTCGCGGAAGTATGCCGTGCTTCGAACATCAAGTTCATCGGGCCGCGTCCTGAAGTGACGCGCATGATGGGCGAGAAGTCCACGGCACGACAGACGATGAAGGCCGCGAATGTGCCGATTCTGCCCGGCTCCGATGGTGTGATGGCCAGCGAGGACGAAGCTCTGGAGTGGGCGAGGAGTGTTGGATATCCTGTGATCCTGAAGGCTGTCGCCGGTGGTGGCGGAAAGGGGATGCGCATCTGCCGCAATGCAGAAGAGCTTCCTCGCTTTTACGAGCAGGCCAGACAGGAGGCGATGAACTCCTTCGGCAACGGCGATTTATACATGGAGAAGTTCATCGAGCGTCCACGCCACATTGAGTTCCAGGTGCTGGCCGATGAGCACGGCAATGTGATGTCGCTGGGCGAGCGTGAATGCTCGATTCAGCGTCGTCATCAGAAGCTGATTGAAGAGGCTCCATCGTTGCAGATTACGCAGAAGATGCGTGAGCATCTGGGTGGTGTGATCGAACGTTCGTTGCGCGAAATCGGCTACTGGAATGCGGGCACCATCGAGTTTCTGATGGATGAAGATGGCGAAATCTACTTCATCGAGATGAACACGCGCATTCAGGTAGAGCATCCGGTAACAGAGTTCATCACTGGTGTGGACTTGGTGAAGGCGCAGCTTCGTATTGCTTCCGGTGAGAAGCTGAAGGACATTGTGCCGGAGCGTCCTGTGATTCGCGGACATGCGATTGAATGCCGCATTAATGCGGAACATCCGGAGAAGTTCACACCTTCGGCAGGCAGGATTACCGCGTGGAATGTGCCGGGCGGCAACGGTGTGCGTGTGGATACGGCGCAGTATTCCGAAGGTGTTGTGCCGCCGTACTACGATTCGATGATTGCGAAAGTGATTACGCATGGCGCGAATCGCGAAGAGGCGATGAGCCGTATGCAGCGTGCGTTGAGCCAGTTTGTGGTGGAGGGAATTCATACAACGATTCCGCTGCAACAGAAGATTCTTGCCGATGCAGATTTCCGCAAGGGTGACTTCGATACGAAGTTCATGGAACGCTTCTTTGAAAAAGAAGCCGCACGCAAGAAGGCTGAAGTGGATGCTGCAGCCGGAGCGTAACGCACATTTGCTATTGCAACGCCGCATTGCTCAACGCGATGCGGCGTTTCGCTTGTATGCCATTCTCGATGCGGAAAGCTGCGAACGACGCGGGTTTTCGTTGCATGCAGTGGCTGTGGCGTGGCGCGATGCGGGCGTTCGTTTGTTGCAGTATCGCGATAAACGAGCGAGCGATGATGCAGTGCTGGCGAATGCTGCAATGGTGCGTGAAGTGTTCGCGGGGACAGATGCCGTGTTGATTCTGAATGACCGTGTGCACCTGTTTCATGCGTCGAGATTCGATGGTGTGCACGTGGGGCAGGGTGATGTGCCGGTTGCGAAAGTACGCGAAATCATTGGGGAAAATGCAGCTCTGGGAATCTCCACGCATAACCCCGCGCAGTTGAAAGATGCGGATGCTCTCGACGTTTCATATGTTGCGATTGGGCCGGTGTTTGCGACTTCGACGAAGCTGGATGCTGATCCTGTAGTAGGGCTGGGAGGGGTGCGTATGGCGCGTGCGTTAACGCAGAAAACCCTTGTGGCTATTGGCGGAATCAACGCTGACCGAGCGTCGGATGTGTTCACCGCTGGGGCTGATTCTGTTGCTGTGATCGGCGGTTTATTGGGAGACAAGCCTGCGATCTCTGCTGCGGATTTGCTGCGCGTAATTGGTTCGCTTTCTTAGAGCATTTCCTCTGGCACTGAGGTTTACGGAAGTGCATCGAATGCTGTTTCTTCGAAAAATTGCCGCAAACACGAACGGCTTCGATGCGCACTATTTCAGTGAAATGCTTCAATAATTTCTCTTTGTGCGTGATGCAGCGATGGCGGATAGGCGTTGAAAACTGTTACAACAGAGCAACGCGAATCATGACTGTGACCACATCTGAACAGACGAAGCCGACCGAGTTTATAAAGGGGCTTGGGCTTTTTTCCGCTACCGCCATTGTGATGGGGTCGATGGTGGGCAGCGGCATTTTTATTGTGCCGGCGGAGATGTCGCGCGGTGTGGGTTCGCCTGCGCTGCTGATTGCGGCGTGGCTGGTGACCGCGGCGATGACGATGATCGGTGCGCTGAGCTATGGCGAGCTTGCCGCGATGATGCCCAAGGCGGGAGGACAGTATGTGTACCTGCGCGAGGGGCTGGGGCCTATGTGGGGCTTCCTGTACGGGTGGACTCTGTTCCTGGTGATCCAGTCGGGGACGATTGCAGCCGTGGCGGTGGCATTCGGCAAATTTCTGGGAGTGTTTGTGCCTTCCATTTCAGCGAGCAACTGGATTTGGCATATTGCGCATGTGCCGCCGATCCCGGTTGGGCCGATGGTACTGGGCAACATGGAGGTTGGGCTTTCGACCGCGAATCTGGCGGCAATTGTGATTCTGACGCTGCTTACCGTACTGAACAGCTTTGGCGTGAAGCTGGGGGCGCTGGTGCAGAACGTGTTTACCAGTGCGAAGATTTTTGCGTTGTTGATGATTGTACTGCTGGGGCTGCTGGCGAAGAATTCAACGGCGATTGCGGCGAATTTTGCTCACGGGAATTTCTGGGCCGGTTCGGGGTGGGACGCGCTGCATCCGGTGCAGGTGGGCGTTGGCGGGCCGATGGCGATGGTGGGCATGCTGACCGTGGTCGCCGTGGTGCAGGTGGGTTCGCTGTTTTCTTCGGATGCGTGGAATAACGTGACGTTTACGGCGGGTGAGATTACGAATCCGAAGCGGAACCTGCCGTTGTCGCTGGCGGTGGGAACGGGCGTGGTGCTGTTGTTGTACATCGCCGTGAACTTTATCTATCTGGCTGTTCTGCCTCTGCATGGTTCGCCGGAGGGTGCGACGATTCTGGCACGCGGCATTCAGTATGCGAGTGAAGACCGCGTGGCGACGGCGGTGATGGAACAGGCTTTTCATGGCTACGGTGCGCAGATTATGGCGCTGGCGGTGATGATCAGCACCTTTGGCTGCGCGAACGGCATGCTGCTGAGCGGCGCGCGTGTGTATTACACGATGAGCCAGGATGGGTTGTTCTTTAAGGCTGCGGGCAGGTTGTCGCCGAAGTCGAAGGCGCCGGTGGTGAGTCTGTGGGTGCAGTGCGCGTGGACGTGTTTGTTGTGCCTGTCGGGATCGTATGGGCAACTGCTGGATTACGTGATCTTTGCGGTGCTGGTGTTTTACATACTGACGATTGTGGCGCTGTTCCGGTTGCGGAAGACGAGGCCGGATGCGGAGAGGCCGTATCGCGCGATCGGGTATCCGGTGCTGCCTGCGCTGTATATTGTGATGGCTGTGTTTATCTGTGTTGTACTCTTGCGATATAAGCCGCAATATACGTGGCCGGGGTTGATCTTGGTTCTCCTGGGACTGCCGGTGTATTTTCTTTGGCGCGGACGGACCGCGTCTTCTGCGGCGCAAGTTTGATTTTGGTTTGAGGTAACGCAACGAATGGCGAATCTGTTTGCCCGAAAGACAATGGACACCCTGCTGGCGGAGGCTCGCGAGGAGGGGTCGCATACACTGCAACGATCGCTGGGGCCATTTGCTTTGACGGCGCTGGGTATTGGTGCGGTGATCGGCGCGGGCATCTTTGTTCTGGCGGGCATTGGAGCGCATACGGCGGGACCGGCATTGATGCTGGCGTATGTGCTGAGTGGGATGGGTTGCGTGTTTGCGGGACTCTGCTATGCGGAGTTTGCAGCGATGATTCCGCTGGCGGGTTCGGCGTATACGTATGCGTATGCGACGCTGGGCGAGATCTTCGCATGGATTATCGGGTGGGACCTGACGCTGGAATATGCGATGGGTGCTTCGACGGTTTCGTCGGGATGGTCGAACCACTTCGTGGAGTTTCTTTCGATCTTCGGGATCAGGATTCCGCTGTGGCTGAGCTATGACCACTGGACTGGGATTCGTACGGCAACCGATGTGATTGCGCGCAAGATGCTGGCGGTGCAGCATCCTGAGTTGTTGTCGGGGACGCAGGCATTTTCTGTGGCGCTGGATGCGTTGAAAAATTCCGGCTCCGTCGATCTGGCGCAGCAGGCGCACGCGCTGTTAAATGCGCCGCACCTGTTCGGTGTGGAGATTGGGTTTAATCTGCCGGCGTTCATCATTGCGCTGATTATTACGGCAGTCCTGGTGATCGGGATTCAGGAGTCGGCGAAGTTTAATGCGGGCATTGTAGTTCTGAAGGTGGCCGTGGTGCTGTTTGTGATCGGCCTGGGCACGCACTACATCAACCATGCGAACTGGGGAACGGACTGGCATGGGTTTGCTCCGTTTGGCGCGAGCGGCATTGGAACGGCGGCGGCGCTGATCTTCTTCAGCTATATCGGATTCGATGCGGTTTCGACGACGGCGCAGGAGGCGAAGAATCCGCAGAGGGATCTGCCGATTGGCATTATTCTTTCGCTGCTGATCTGCACGGTGCTGTACATCGGCGTGGCCGGTGTGCTGACGGGCATGGTGTATTGGAAGGAGATCAACATTGAAGCGCCAGTGTCGCGTGCGTTTCTTGACCACAATCTGGGCTGGGCCGCGGACATTATCACGATGGGCGCGCTGGCCGGGCTAACGTCGGTGATGCTGGTGATGCTGCTGGGGCAGTCGCGTGTCCTGTATGCGATGGCGAAGGATGGCCTGCTGCCGAACAAGTTCTTCGGCGATATTCATCCGAAGTTCCGTACGCCGTGGAAGGCAACGATTCTGGCGGGTCTGCTGGCGGCGATTGTGGGTTCGGTGACGCCGATTGACGATATTGGCAAGATGGTGAACATTGGGACGCTGCTGGCATTTGTGATCGTGTGCATTGCGATCCTGGTGCTGCGTCGGACCGATCCGGACAGGGAACGTCCGTTCCGTGCGCCTCTGGTGTGGCCGATCCCCGTGGTGCCGGTGCTGGGCGTGGCATTTAACGGCTACATGATGTTCAAACTGGGGCCGATGAACTGGGCGCGGCTGATTGGGTGGCTGTTGATCGGGCTGGTGGTGTACTTCTGCTACTCGCGGAAGCATAGCCGTGTACAGCTTGGACTGGCGGACGCAGAGCCGGTGGATCATTTGTAGTTTTGTTTTCGTTGTTGTGAGCAGCCGGGCCGTTGGCTCGGCTGTTTTCGTTTGTATGGTTTTGAGGGGGGCGGGGAGTCTGATTTTTGCTTTGCAGTGGATGAGTTTTTGTGAGAGTTTTTCTTCGCGTAGCGCAACCTTCGTTTTCGCTGGTGCTGCCTGCCTACTTTATGAGCCATTGGCAGGATGGCGGGACTGGTACGCCTTAGGCTTATTGCCGGCTGGTGGTGTTTGTGCCTGCCGGTGCATTTGTCTGGATCGCATTTGTCGGAGTGGCATTCGTCTGGGCGGGAACCTGCGCCGGAGCTTGAGTCGTGGATTCGGTGGTGGAGGGTTCTGGTTCGGTTGGGGTGGTGCGGGCTGGCTTGCGGGTGGGCGGGACCAGCGGGGCGGCGGCGGTGAGGGTGTTGATGCTGTCGGACTCGTCGCGCAGCTTGAGGTAAAGGGTGCGGTTGTCGGCTGGGCGGGGGACGGGGAAGGTATCTCCGGCAAAGCCGAGAGGAACGTCCACAGGGGTGTTGAAGCCGCTCTCGGAGGCTACGGAATCGAGCAGGAAGAGATTTTTGCCGGTGATCTGGCAGGGCTGGGCAGGGACATCTTCGTGTTCGTGTGTTGCCGGTTTGCCACAGGTAATGGTGGCAATGGTGGGTGTGCGGACGAGGGTGCCGAGGGGAATCCAGTCGCTGGCGGTGCCGTCTTCGGCGATGGCCCGCGCCTGAACGGGTCCGAAGGCAGAGGGCCCGAAGGCTTTTGCCGGGTTGAAGAAGGCCAGGGCTGTGTGGCTGTCCTGGAGGACGATGGAGCCGTCGGAGAGGGAGAGCGTGGTCTTGAGGGAGCCGTCGGTGAGTGCAATCTCCAACTTCTGCGAGCGGAGGAAGCGCGCGGGGAAGAGGGAGCGGAGGGCGAGGGTAATCTGCGCGTTGAGGGGCAGGTCATCCTTGCTGGTGAGGTTGAGGGGGAGGCCGGAGTTGTCGTCGAGCCGGATAGTGTGGCTGAGGAGCTGGACGGAGGGCCGCGCGGTATCGACGGCGAAGGGGACGGTGAGGGTGCGGCCGTCGGCGAGCGTGGCCTCAGCGGTGCCGCGGTCGCCGGATTTGAAGGCAGGCTGGGCGTTGTCGGTGGCCTGGAGACGCAGGGTGTTGGCGTTGGCCGGTTGGTTGTCGGCGCGGCGGTATTCCACGTTCTGGTAGTGCAGGGTGGTGACGCTGGAGAGACCGGTGCCGGTGATGGAGACGAAGGAGTCGCCGGCGTGAGCAGTGGCTGTTTCAAGGCGTGTGCGGTCGGAGTAGGCGGTTACGGCGACCTTATCGACGGCCGTGGTGCCGTATTGGCGGACGAGCAGGCTGAGGTTGCCGGGGTTGGCCTTTTCGAGAGGCAGGCTGACGTTGAGCGTGTTGGGATGCTCACCCTGCTTCCATTGGAGGTTGGTGTTGCTGCCGGACTGGTCGAGGTCGATGGAGGCGGTGCAGGCAGTGCCGTCGGAGCGCAGGCGGAACTGGTTCGTGCGGCCGGTAAAGAGTGGGGAGCGCTCGGCGGCGGTCCAGCCGGTTCCGGGATGCTGCTGGAGCGGTACGGTGACGCCGGAGAAGGCGTCGAAGCCCCACATGCCGCGCAGGGTACCGGTGATCTGCATGGGACCGGTGGTGTTCTTTATTGCTGGCTGGTCTTTGGGCGCTGTGGCGGCTACGCCGGGGAGCAGCGGACGGCGATCCGGCTGGTCGGAGACGATCAGGCCGCCTTCGAATGCGTCGGCGGTGAGGGGGATGTCAGTTTTACCGTTGAGGGTGGCTCCGTTGTTGAGATGGAGCACGAGGTCGTGGGCGAAGGTGGTGGCAAAGACCAGCGGTGCGCCTTCCAGCGGAAGAACCATGCGTGGTTCGAGCAGGCAGGAGATGTGGCCGGGATCCTGTAGCCGGAGCGGTGGCGCTACAGACGGCTGAATGGCAGGCAGGGCAACCACGATGACGGATTTGGGGTCGTGGAAGGAGGGCGCGGTGTTGAGGCGCAGGTTAAGCTGCTCGGCGTTGGGGAAGGCGATGGCCGGGATGTACTGGAAATGGGCGGTGTGGATGCCGCTCATGAGACGCACGAGGTCGATGACGGTGCCGACGTAGGCTGAGTAGGAGATGCCGGTGGAGTTGACCATGGGCGTGCCCGCGACCGCTCCGATGAGGTTGGCGGAGTCACCGGAGGTGAGGACGGAGGCGAGGGTCTGGCCGTGTCCGTCATCGAGCAGGAGCTGGGTGCCGGACTGGCTGAGGCAGACGACCTGCTGGTCCGCGGGTTTCTTGAAACAGTCGTCGTTGGGTTTGAGGTTGAGCGTGGCGGCGAGCTTGTGGGAGTGGTCGAGCAACTCGGCAGGCGAGTTGGTGTGAGCGCGGCGGACGGCCTGGAGATAGCGCTCAATGCGCTGCTGCTCGAAGGATGCCTCGTTTAAATCCTGCGAGGCACGGACAAAGGTACCGGGACGGCCGCGGACAGCGGACTTGAGCGTGGAGAAGTCGCCGCCGGTCTCGGGGGCGAGAAAGATGAGCGCCTGCTGCGCTTCTGCGGGGACTTCAACGTTGGCGCCCTCCGCGAATTTTTTGTCCCAGGTTTTAACAACGGTGAACCAGGATTCCGGCGGTGGGTTGGTGCTTCCGCGCAGGAAGGCGACCACCAGGATCAGGTGGACAGACTGGGTCTTGGGCAGGTCGGCGTGGATGGTGAGCTTGTCGCCGGATTGCAGGTTGGGCACCATGGCAATGGGCAACGATTGGTTGCCGCGCTGTACGTGCACGCTGATGCTGGGGCCGGTGAGGTCGAAACGCGACTGGGCGCGAGAGTTGGTCGCGGAGGTGAGCGCGGCCGCTGCCAGAACGAGTGCCGTGGATGCGAGGCGGCAAAGTCTATTGGGGAGTCGGACCGGCATATCTTCCATTAGACGATATTGGGAGGTGAGTGTCATTACGGAGGGATCAAGCTGTTGAATGGGCTTGGTTTTTGGTGGTGGCATTCCCTCAACGGCTGAGGCTGTGCCCTTATGATTCCCGCCTTGCGGTGTTTTTCGGTTTGGTGGAATTTTGCCTGAGCTTTTGTTTTGTGGCTGAGGAGGAAAACGGTTCGTGCTATTTGGAACAGCAAGTCAGCGGGTTAGCGAGTCAGCCAGTTAGAGCTTCGCGCTTTGCGCGAAGACCCGCCTTAAAGCATCTTCCCTGATACTTCGATTTGCAGAAGGTTTTCCATGCCGTTTTTCTTTGAGGGAAAACGGCACAGGCAGTATCGGCTTCGATGAACACTTTCAGGAAAGATGCTCAAGCTTCGCGAAGGTGGGCACCCACTGGTATCCTTCAAACCCACATCTCAAAAAGCGAGATGTGGGGCACCCGGCTTTGTGGATTGCTTTGACATTCCCACAGGGGCTGAAGCCCCCTTGATCTCGCGACTCTTTACGGCAGGGCTGAAGCCCTGCCCTTCCGAAAGAATCCTGTGCCGTCGTTTGTGGCCTCAGGCTTCTGTGGTTTGGAGGCCGTGGGCGCGGTTGGAGGGTTTGTCGCTGGCGATGACACCGTCGCGGATGGTGACGACGCGGTTGGCGTGCTCGGCGATGTCCGGCTCGTGGGTGACGAGGACGATGGTGTTGCCCTTGCTGTGGAGGTCCTCGAAGAGGTTCATGATCTCGATGGAGGTTTTGGAGTCGAGGTTGCCGGTGGGTTCGTCGGCGAGGATGATGGATGGGCTGTTGACCAGGGCGCGGGCGATGGCGACACGCTGGCGCTGGCCGCCGGACATTTCGTTGGGCTTGTGGTCCATGCGCGAGCCGAGGCCGACCGAGTCGAGCACTTCTTTAGCTCGCTCAGTACGTTCGGCGGCGGGGGTACCGTTGTAGATGAGCGGGAGCTCCACATTGTGCAGGGCAGAGGCGCGCGGTAGAAGGTTGAAGGTCTGGAAGACGAATCCGATTTCCTTGTTGCGGATGCGGGCGAGCTCGTCGTCGGAGAGGCGCGAAACATCGTGGCCGTTGAGGTAATAACTGCCGCGCGAGGGTGAATCGAGGCAGCCGATAAGGTTCATCAGAGTGCTCTTGCCGGAGCCGGAGGGACCCATGATGGCGGTATATTCATTGCGCCGGATGCGCAGGTTGACACCGCGCAGGGCGTTCACTTCCTGCTCGCCCATGATGTAGGTCTTCCACAGATCGTGGGTGGCGATGATGTCGCTGGATTCAACGTTGGGGCTGGCTGGATTCGTCGCGGTTTCCATCACTCTCCTTGGAGCTTTTAGCACTTAGCTTCTTTGGCTCTTTGCTAACAGCTAATAGCTAAAGGCTAATAGCTGTTTTTGCTTTTGGCTCTTCGATTCCGGCTTTAGGAGTCACTGGTGGAAGGTTTGGCTTTGTCTCCCTCGGTGTCGCGTTTGAGCGATGTGCCGCTGGTCAGGTCGCGCAGAATCTTGTAGCGGCCGGTCACGACCTCGTCGCCGGGCTTGAGCCCGCTGAGCACCTCGATGTCGGTGAGCGCGGTGATGCCGGTGGTGACGGGTGTGAAATAGGCGCGGAGGCGGTTTCCCTGGTTGCGCATTACGTAGACGCCCTGCACCTTTTTGTCGCTCTTGGCGGGCGTGGTTTTGCCGTCGGGCGATTTGCCATTGTTCTTTGCCAGTTCAGCTTCGATGGCGGGGTCGCGGGTGACGAGCGATTGCAGGGGCAGGCTTACCGCGTTTTTGGCGGTGGCAGTGGTGATTTTTGCGGTGGCAGAGAGGCCGGGGCGGAGGGCGTCGTTGTTCTGGCCGTCGACGTTGTCGAGGGTGACAACGACCTTGAAGTCCTTGGCGTCTTCGGTGCCGGTGGTGGACTGCGAGGTGGCGATACCGGTGGTGCGTAGAAGAGCCTGGTCACCAACCTCGGTGACGTGGCCCTTGAAGATGCGGCCGGGCAGGGCATCGACGGTGACGTCGACCGACTGGCCGTTTTTCACGTAGACGACGTCAGTTTCGTCGACCTTGACCTCGGCGGTGATGACGGACATGTCAGCCACGGTCATGAGAGTGGAGCCGAGTGCGTTCTGGATGCCGGTGACCATGGTTTCGCCCTCGCGGACGGGGACGTTGGTGACCAGTCCGTCGAAGGGCGCACGGGAGATGGTGCGGTCAAGCTGGTCGTAGTTAACGCGCTGTGAGGCGACCTGCTGATTGACGTGGCCGCGGGCGGAGGCGGTTTGTGCCTTGGACTGTGCGAGGGCAGCCTGGCGCTGCTGCACGGTGGCGGAGCTGACGTCGTAGGCGGCCTTTTTAGCGTCGTAATCCTGCTTGGCGATCAGCTTGGCGTCGAAGAGCTGCTGGGCGCGATCCATGTCGAATTTTTTCTGTACGAGGTCGGCCTCGGCCTGTACGAGGTTGGCCTCGGAGGTCTTTTCGGCGGCGACGTAGCTGTGGACGTCGGTCTGGAGCGAGTCGATGTTGGCGGCCTGGGCGGCGACGGTGGCAGCGGGCTGCACGCTCTCAATGGTGGCGAGCGTCTGGCCCTGCTTGATGTGGTCGCCTTCTTTGACGTAGAGGTGCGTGATGCGGCCGAAGGCGGTGGCGCCGATATTGACGTAGTTTTTTGGCTTGATCTGGCCGGTGCCGGTGACGGTGGAGACGAGATCCTGCCGCTGGATTTTAGCGGTGGTGACAGCGGTGACGCCGGAGTGGATGTGATAGATGGTTGCACCGATGATGCCGGCAAGCACCACCACACCAAGGACAATGAAAATGACTTTTTTCATACCGGTTCGTCTACTCGAAAGCGACTCTCAGCAATACGGATGGGGACTGAGTAAGGTTCCCTGCAAAATACGAGATGAAATCCGTTGGGCAGAAGGAGAGTCGTAACGTATGGCCAGTGTAGCAGTCGCTTGCTGGCTCTATTGCGGAAGGGCATCTTATTTTGACCGGACGGAATCGAAGCGGCGCTTGCCCGTGAGATGTACGGTCTTTACAATACAGTTACCTTGGGTTCTGAACGGGTTTTAGGCGGAGCAGTAATACAGATGAAGAAGGCAGTGTGGCAGGGTTGGGTTGGCGCGGTGGCGTTGGTTTGCGGTTCGTTCCTGGTTGCGAGCAAGCAGGCGGCAGCCGCGGATGCGCAACAGCAGGATGCTGTGCCTTCCGTGAGCAAGTCGGCCCCGCAGGAAGAACGTCCTGATCCCCTGAAGCGCCGTCTTTCCGACCGCGAACGCCTGCAGCAGCAGAAGTATCTGAAGAACGAGTTGAAGCCGGACGGCACCTGGAAGAAGTGGCTGGAACAGGATGTGGTGTGGATCATTACAGACCAGGAACGGCAGGCCTTTAATCAGCTGAAGAATGACGAGGAACGCGAGAACTTCGTGGAGAACTTCTGGCTGCGTCGTAATCCGAATCCCGATTCGCCGGACAACGAATACAAGGACGAGCACTATCGCCGCATTGCCTATGCCAACGAGCATTTTGCGGCAGGCAAGCCGGGCTGGAAGACAGATCGCGGCCATATCTACATTGCTTTTGGTAAGCCGGATTCGATTGATTCTCATCCTTCAGGCGGAAACTACCAGCGTCCGATTGAAGAAGGTGGTGGTACGACCTCGACCTTCCCGTTCGAGACCTGGCACTACCGCTATATCGAAGGCATTAGCGACAACATCGATCTGGAATTTGTGGACTCGTGCCAGTGCAACGACTATCACCTGACGATCGACCGTTCCGAAAAAGACGCCCTGAAGTACACGCCGGGCGCGGGTGCCACGCTGTATGAACAGATGGGTATTGCCAAGCGCGAAGACCGTATGAATAACGGTATGGAACAGCTTGGCTCAGGGCCGATGACGGCTTCGCAGCAGTCGAAGCAGTTCGACCGCATTGCGCTGTATGCGAAGGTGATGGCCGCACCGCCGATCAAGTTCAAGGACATGGAACACTACCTGACCAGTTCCCAGATTCTGAAGGGACCTCCGTTCCTGTTCGATGTCCGCACGGATTATGTGAAGGTGACGAACGATACGGTACTGGTGCCGATTACGTTGCAGATTCGCAACCAGGACATCACGTTCAGCACGAAGGACGGCGTTTCGACCGGAACGGTAAACATTCTGGCGCAGGTTTCGAACATTAATCACCGCGTGGTGCAGACCTTTGAAGACACGGTGAATGTGCAGGTACCGAGCGAGTTCCTGGAGAAGACGCAGGAACAGCGTAACCTTTACTGGAAGGCGCTGCCGCTGCGTCCGGGCATGTACAAGGTGGATATCGTCATTAAGGACGTGAACAACCCGGATCACGTGGGAACGTGGAAGAGGTCGGTGAACGTGCCGAAGTACGACGACGACCATCTGTCGGCATCTACCTTGATTCTGGCTTCGAGCATGGCGCGGGTGCCGTCGAAGGAGATTGGCGCGGGTTCGTTTGTAATCGGAAATACGAAGGTGATGCCCAGCGTTTCGTCCAGTCCTAATGTTCCGGTGACCTTCAAAAAGAGCAGCAGCCTGAACTTCTGGATGCAGGTATATAACCTGGGTATCGACGATAAGAGTAAGCAGAATAATACGGAGATTCAGTATCTGCTTACGAACATGGATACGAACAAACAGGTTCTGGATACGACGGAATCGACCGCGAAGACGAATCCCAACGCCGACCAGGTGACCTTGGAGAAGAGTCTACCGCTGGCGAGTCTGACGCCCGGAAAGTACCAGTTGAATATCAAGGTGAACGACGGCATCTCAAAACAACAAATTTCGCAGACTGCGAACTTTGTTGTGGAGTAAACTAGCGGGCAGGTCCATGCACGGTGGGACTGCGAACTATACGTGCTGAGGAGTTTCGGGGATTTCTCATGATTGGAAGAACCGTGCTTCTCACGAAGAGAGTGAGCGAGGACTGTCAGATCGTTCACCGCTTTTTGGAATTATCTTTTCCCGGTTCCACCGATTTCGTGGACGGTTGAGCAACGGGTGAGGCCAAGCCGCAAAGAAGGCACTTCCATACTGTGAAGCAGTCGATTTTGCAATCCGGAATGATGGTAACGCTGGCCACGCTGGCGTCGTCGGTGCTGTCACCTGCGCAGACACATCGTTCGCTGGCCGCGCTGGATATGGGCACGCTGAGTGGCGTGATCCGCGATTCCGACGGTGTGCCGCAGATGGGCGCGCTGGTGGAGGCGATCCTGCCGGATTCTGGGCTGGTGGCGTCGGCTGTGACGGATGTGCGCGGACGTTATCGAATCTACCTTCGTCCGGGGAAATATCGCATACAGGTAAGCGCGGCGATGCTGATGCCCGCAGTGCGGGAACGTCTGGTTCTGTTGCGCGGTGGACGCACGATTGCCGACATGACTCTGGCCACGCTGCTGGCTCCAAGCGGCTGGTTGCCCGCGACGCGGAGAAGCGCGTCGGAACCGAGCGATGACTGGACGTGGACACTGCGCTCGTCGGCGAGCAGGCCGATTCTTCGCTATGCAGACGATAAAACCGAGATGGATGAAGAGGGCAAACCGCTGGTGATCTCGTCGAGCCGCCAGGAGTCGCGGCGGGATGCGACGAGCGGAACAGTGACGCTGAAGAGCAGCGATGGTGGATTTGCAAGGGGCGGCATGCACCAGGTACTGATGCTGACACAGGTGAACGATCACGGTAGCGGCGCAGTGTTGCGAGCGGATCTTTCGGGGCCGAGAACACCGTACCCGGTAGCGCCGTCGGCGGAGATCAGCGTAGGGTTTCAGCGCAGGACGATTCTGAATGGCTCGATGCGGACGGTGGTGAGTTATGCCGGGCATCCGGAGCTTACGGCTGGCGTTCGGAACAGCGGTTTGCAGGGCGCGGTGCTGCGATCGGGTGAGCGGATGGAACTGGGCGACGCGATCCGGGTGGATGCGGGATCGGTGGTGCGCGAGGCGAATTTTGGCGGCAACGCGATGGTGGTGGAGCCGTTTCTGCGGGTTCAATCGCAGGGGCCGGGGGGGCTGATCTTTGCGTATTCGATGACGCATGCGCGAGGTACGGAATCGCTGGACGACCTGGACCGTGTGCAGTCAGCGGTGCCGGTGGCGGTGATGCGCAAAGGGCATCTGCGGCTGGAGACGGGTAGCCACCAGGCGCTTTCGATTTCAGGGAAGATACGCGGCGATGGCGTGATTGAAGTAGCGCTGTATCGCGATACATTCCAGAATCCCCTGATTGCCGGTATTGGTACATTCTCTGCGGCGACTCTGCCTGCGGACGGGTTTATTGCCGATCCGACGACGGGAACGTATCGTGTGGCGGGGCGCGATTACGGCTCGCAGGGTGTACGTGCGAGCTATCGCCAACCGGTAACGCACAACCTGAGTGTGGGTGCGGAGTTTGTGTCGGGAAGCGCGCTGCGGGCACAGTCGTTGAAGCATGACAGCCTGGACGATCTTCTGACGGATTTGAGTCCGGCGCAGACGTATGCCGCTACGGCATTTGTAGACGGTAAGATTCTGCGCACAGGAACCAGGGTGCGCGCTTCGTATCGGCGGCAGCCGACGCGTACACTGACAGCTGTGGACGCGTATCGTATGGCAGAAGATGGTGGGTACTTCTCGTGTACGCTGCGGCAGTCGTTGCAACGGTTGCCCGGATTGCCGCGTGGACTGGAAGCGATCGTGGATCTACAGAACCTGCTGGCGGAGGGATACCAGCCCTACCTTTCGGGTGATGGGCGGACGCTGTATCTTGCGCAGACTCCCCGAGCGTTGCAGGCCGGGCTTTCGTTTACTTTTTAGATCGTTTCCCAGCATTTCCTCTGAAACTGAATCCCGAACACTTTCCGAACATATACGGCACGGCTTCAACCGTGCCTTTCCGAAAACACCCAGGCATGCAGACTTAACCTCTCAACGATGAGGTTGTTGGAGACAGAGATATTTCTCTGGCCCCAGTTCTATGGGGCGATGCACCTGGATGCAATCAGAATCCACCCCTCTTAAAACTCCCCCGCACAAAGGAAAACGTGCCCGCGAAAGATACACCAAAACGGAAAAGACGTAGCGCGAACAGAGCGCATGCATTCTATCTGTAAGGGTAAGTGCTGAACAGAAGGGGATGATGGTGGACGCGGTAGGAATCGAACCTACAACCTGTCGATTAAGAGTCGAATGCTCTGCCAGTTGAGCTACGCGTCCAGATTGAAACACAGGTCAAGAACAATCTGCGAAGTTGTGATCTGCAAGTGAATCGAATGACCCTTGGCGATCGAACTGCGCAGAGAGCGGGGAAGCTCTGTCTCAGCTGCGTTACTAACAAAGTATAGCATGGGATGCCGTGCCTCTTCATCCTTGTCTCACACGCCTGTGGATTCGTTTTGGGTGCAGCGAACCAGCGAGGTCGCGAGCCAACCCGTGCGTTTTTAGAAGTTCGTTGTTCAGGGTATATTCCTGGTTTTTGGACGCTGATTTCGGTTTTACTCTTAAATTTCTTGTGCGCCATTATGCGATAAAAAATTGACAAAACATTTGTTGACCGGATGCATGTTTGAGCGTAGAAAGGTTCCGAATTTAGGAACAGCCTGTTTCTGTCCTGACACTTTCCTGCCTTACCCCCGTCAGGATGCAGTTCCTCCGCAAGCTTTGTTGTGAAGACGAAAGGCGGTTGATATGGGCACGTACACGTACCCTGGGGTGTATATCCAGGAGATCGAATCTCCGGTTCACACAATCGTTTCCGTTGCAACCTCGATCACTGCTTTCGTGGGATACACGGCGAGCGGAATCGATCAGCGCGCGGAACACCTGTACAGCTTTGCAGACTATGAACGATTGTTTGGAGGGCTGGCTTCGAACAGTGAGTTGAGTTATGCCGTGCAACAGTTCTTTCAAAACGGCGGCTCGGAGGCTTACGTGGTGCGTGTGCCTCGACACGGCGCCACATACGCTTCTGTACAGTTTGGCGGTGTAACAGCCAAGGCATTAAGCAGCGGTACGTGGGCCAACGGCAACATCCTGCTGGATGTGAGCTATGACGGTCTGGACCAGACTGTGGTGCCTACGGCATTCAACCTGAGTGTGACGAATCTGGTAGATGGATCGAGAGAAAGTTTTCCCGGGCTTTCGCTAGATCCAGCGCGAACGGATTATGCGCCGACGGTGGTAAACGATCCGGACAATGGATCGCAGATTGTGAATGTGAGCGTGGTGTCGCCTGCTCCTGCCGCACCACCCTCGTTGACCGGCATGCTTGGAACCGCTGTGAGTGTGGCAGGGATTCTTGGAGGAGCGGCAACGAAGGTTGCTGTGCCGGGGACATTCAATGTAACGAAGACATCGACAACAACAACGGCTTCGGTTGCAGCGAACCTGCAGGCGTTGCGCGTGGGGCAGTATGTTGCGTTTGCAGGCGACAGCACGAATAGCGTTTACCAGATCACGGCTCTCGATCCAACGACAGGGAATGTGACGCTGGGTTCGGACTTTCGTGGAGCCAGCAATGCCGCGGCTGTGGCAAGTGTTCTTTCACCGGTGGCGGGTGCGGATTTTGCATTGAGCCTGGGTGTGTCGAGTCCCGTGAGTTATACGCCACTGCCGATGGATGTAACGATCTTTGCGAGTGGCAGCACCATACCGCAAAGTCTGCCTGGAATTGCGCAGGCAATTGCGCGGGCGTTGAGCACAGCACTGCAAGCGAAGGTGCCTGGCAGTCGTGTGATGGTGAGTGTAACGACGAGCGGAAGCGGGCAGGGATTTCGCGTGGTTGTTGTGCTGCCGCAGAGTCCGGATGCAGTGATTACTATAGGCGCACCGACGGGTAGTGGTAGTAATGCTGCGGCTTTGCTTGGACTGACAGCGACGGCGAACGTATCGCAATATGCGCTGGGTACGACGCATGTGTATGGCTCGCAGACGGTGTCGGCTGCCGGTAGCGATGGTTCGGGACTGCCGCAGACGGGCGACCTGATTGGCGATGAGTTGAGCTTTACCGGCATCTATGCGCTGGATAGGGTCGACCTGTTTAATCTGCTGTGTATTCCGGATGCGACACGTGCGAATCCGGGTGATCCGTCGGCGTTGGATCTGAATATCGATCCGAACGCGATCTTCAGTGCGGCGGATGCACTGTGCATTCGGAGACGCGCATTCCTGTTGATTGATCCACCGCCGAATGTGAATACTCCCGCTGCGGGTGTGGATTGGAAATCGACCCACTTGAATGTAATGGATGCGAATGCAGCGGCATTCTTTCCGCGGTTGCGTTTGCCGGATGCAATGAACGGCTATCAACTGCGCACGTTTGCACCGTGTGGTGTGGTGGCGGGTGTGTATGCGCGCATTGATGGAACGCGCGGTGTGTGGAAGGCGCCGGCGGGCATTGAAGCGCAGCTTAACGGCGTGCAGAGCATGGTGTACAAACTGACGGATGCAGAGAATGGAACGCTGAATCCGCTGGGGTTGAACTGCTTCCGCAACTTTCCTGTGTATGGCTCGGTGTTGTGGGGTGCGCGTACGACGATGGGCGCGGATGCCATGGCGAATGAATGGAAGTATGTACCGGTGCGTCGCCTGGCATTGTTCCTGGAAGAAAGTCTGTATCGCGGAACAAAGTGGGTTGTGTTTGAACCGAACGATCAACCGCTGTGGGCTTCGATTCGGCTGAACGTGGAAGCGTTTATGAACACGCTGTTCCGTCGCGGAGCGTTCCAGGGAACAACTCCGCAGGATGCTTACTTTGTGAAATGCGATAGCACCACAACAACGCAGGCTGACATTGATGCGGGTGTGGTGAATATTCTGGTTGGCTTTGCGCCATTGAAGCCTGCGGAGTTTGTGGTGATTCAGATTCAGCAGATGACCGGTGATTTGGGAGCGTAAGAAAGGCGGAGACCAATGGCTGAGTTTGTGGTGAATGCGCAGAGATTCGATCCATACAAGAACTTCAAGTTTCGTTTGAAGTGGGACGGACGTTACGTTGCGGGGATTAGCAAAGTCTCTGCACTGAAGCGGACGACCGAGGTGGTAAAGCATCGCGAGGGCGGTGATCCGAGTACGAGCCGCAAGTCGCCAGGACGCACGGAATACGACGCGATTACGCTGGAGCGTGGCGTGACCCACGATCCGGATTTTGAAGCGTGGGCTGCAAAGGTTTGGCAGTTGCAGGCTGGTCTGGGATCGGAAGTTTCGTTGAAGGACTTTCGCAAAGATCTGATTCTGGATCTGTATAACGAAGCCGGGCAGCTTGTGATCAGTTACAAGATCTATCGTGCATGGGTGTCGGAATATCAGGCGATGCCGGATCTGGATGCGAATGCAAATGCTGTGGCGATTCAGCATCTGAAGCTGGAAAACGAAGGTTGGGAACGTGATACGTCGATCATGGAACCAACCGAACCCAGCTTTACATCCACACGCGCCTGATCCTTCTGACTGGCAGGAAGTGAATGCTGGATAGCTTCTTGCCAGTGCATCCATCGAAGTAGCAACTGTGCGGCCTCTGACATTGGAGCGGGGTGAGCCAATGCTTCCACTTGCGGGAGAACGTCTGCTGAAAGCGTGGGAGAGCGGCATGGTCTCTGACCCTGTCCGGCGGCCGCTTGTGCTGCTGGCGTTCGCCATGCCGGACGCGACACAGACCTCATTGGAAGAGATGAGCATTATGAAGCGCAATGCTCTGTTGCTGCGCTTGTGGCATGCAACGTTTGGCTCGCCATTGCGTGGCTTAACGCATTGTTCTGTGTGCGGCAGGCCAACAGAGTTCTCTGCCGATCTGGGTGGATTGCTTGATGCATTGCATGAAGATGCGCAGAGTGTAGCGATGTGGAATGGATGTGTTGTGAAGCCTGTGAACAGCCGTGCGTTGTTGCGTGCTTTGGATATGAAAGATGTGGCGGAGCAGGAGCGTGCACTTCTGCTGGGATGTGTGGAGGATGGTGCGTGTGTGACGAAAGATTCTCTCGATGAGTTGAGGGATGTGGTATCGATGCAAAATCAAGATGCTGAAATGACATGCCGTATTGCGTGCGCTGAATGCGGTGTGGTGAATGATGTGGACCTGGACCCGGCACATTTTTTATGGCTTGCAGTGAAGCATTGTGCCGCGTCGTTGTTGAGCGATGTGCATGAGATTGCCAGCACATATGGGTGGGCAGAGGATGCGGTTCTGGCGATGTCGGCTGTGCGCAGAGAGGCGTACCTGGAACGTATCGGTGTGGAGGTGCTGGCATGAGTACGGTTCTACAACGCATGCTGCAACGCGCAACACATCCGGGAGGAGGGTTGGAGCCGCTGTGTCCTGTACGCGTTCCTTACCGTAATGTTGTGTCGTTGACTTCTCCGGTAGAAGACGTGGAGGTGACGCGCAATATAAGTAGGCAACCTGCAACGCATCCTGCTGCGTTGCAGGTTACTTCACAGAATGTGAACAATGCCGAGACAACAGTGTCTGCAATGCATGGCAGCAGAGATAAGGCAGAGACTGTAGATGTGGCGGCATCGCATTCGATGATGCGGAAAGATTTGCCTGTGGAGATATTTGCTGAGAAGAACAGTGTTATTCAGAGCGAGCCAAGCAGGGATGCAGATGATGTTGCGGATGTTTTTGTAGCAGAACAGAAGATGAAGCAGGATTCATTGCCTGTTGAACTCTACACAACGGAGAGCTATAGAACGGAACGAGCCACCATGATGCTTGAAGGACAGAGTGCTGTGGTGGAAGCACGACGCAGTGAAGAAGTGTTGGCAGCGGATCACTCGGTTGTGCCTGCGGCTCCTGTGATTGAGATTTCGATTGGGCATATTGAAGTGCAGGCACCACAGCGCGCACCGGAGCGCGTTCGCATGCCTGCTTTTCGTCCTCGTGTTTCGTTGAGTGATTTTCTTGCGCGTGGTGGTCGGCGATGAATGGATATCTTGCCATTGGCGCTGTGAGTGCTGTGCTGCGGTCGTTGCTGACGACGGCACTCACGAATGGTGGACCGTCAACGCTGCTTACATCGCCGCAGTCTGTGTCGGCCACATCGCCCGATCTTGTACCTACAGGAGCGGATGAGCAGCCGAGGTTGAATCTTTTTATGTATTACGCGAGCTTGAATGCAGCGTATCGCAATGTGGATCTGCCGAGCCGTGATGCCACGGGGGCACGAATTGGCAATCCTCCGCTTGCTCTGAACCTGCATTATCTTGTCTCTGCTTACGGCGGAAACCAGTTTGATCCGGAGATTCTGCTGGGCTGGGCGATGGAGGTCTTCAATAACAATCCAAAGATTGCGCGGTCGACGATCTCCGATGCATTGGCTGCACTGGGTGCCTCCACAGAAGAAGTTAAATTGGTGGCACAGAGTGCGCTGGCAAGCCAGTTCGAAGAACTGAAGCTGACGCAGGAAGCGCTGTCGAACGAAGAGATATCGCGTTTGTGGATGGCATTTTCGACGCATTACAGACCGACGACGTCGTACCAGGTATCGGTGGTTCTGATTCAGGATTCGGTTCCGGTGCGATCGAATCTGCCGGTGCAGAAGCGCAACCTTGTGGTGCTGCCGATGGACATTCCTGTGATTGAAGCGATCACTCCGGGCGCGGCTGTTACGGGCTCTGTGATTACGTTGAGCGGCCGCAACTTTATGGGCGATGTGGCGCAGGATACGCAGGTGACATTCCAGGACGGTGCGCCTGTAGTTGCCGAAACCGTACAGCCACGCACGATTCGGGTGAAGGTTCCAGCGACGGCGCTGGCGGGCACAGTGCCTGTGCGCGTGGTTCGGAATGTGAAGTTCGGAACGCCCTCCGACCCGTATCCCGCATTTGAATCGGGCAGCTTTGTGTTCCAGATATTACCGTTGCTGCCCGACCTTACACCTGTAACTCCGGCTTCAGTGGTGACGGTGGCTCGTGGCACGGATCTGACGCTCACGATCAATCCTGCGGTGGGACGTGCGCAACGTGCGCGCCTGTTTGCAGGAAGCCAGGTGATTGAGATTCCGGCGCGTCCGCAGAGCGCACCGGATACATCGATGTCACTTACGTTCCCGATTCCTGCGGATTGGAATGCATTTCAGGCTCCGCTTCGTGTGGAGATCGATGGAGCGCAGAGCCTTCTAGTGCAGGATACAACGCAGGGAAGCCCGACGGCAGGACAGTTCTTCCCGCAGATCGAGGTGACAGTATGAGCGAGCGTATTTTGAGTGCGGGCAGTGTGGCGCAACGTTCGCTTGCGGATGATCTGGATCGTGTGTACGCGGTGATTTCCGGAGAGAAAGGCGATGAGGGAACGGGCGTCTCAGAAGAAATATTTTCACCAGAGATTCGTCGCTTTGCAGCGTTGTTTAACTTGAGCGATTTTGAACGCGAGTTGTTGTTGCTGTGTGCGGGTGCGGTGTTGGAGACGCGCTTTCAGCAAGCCTGTGCGCGGGTGAATGCAAATGAGAATGCGGTATGGCCTACGTTTTCGATGGCTATGAACGTTCTACCCGGAGCGCATTGGAGTGTGTTGAGCAGGCTGCGTCCTCTACGTTACTGGAAGTTGTTGGAAGTGGATGCTTCGCATGGGTTGCTGCAGGCTCCGCTGAAGATCGATGAACGCATTCTCCAATATCTGCTGGGTGTGCCGGCGGTGGATGCGACGTTGGAATGGATTGTGCGTCCGCTACAGGATAGGCCTGCAAGTTTTGTCGCGAGTCGTGAAGTGGTGGCACGAAAGATTGCGGCTCATTGGGCGAGTGCGAATGAGCGCGCACCGGAGTTGGTGGTGCTGTCGGCACGTGATGCTGCGTCGGCACGCGCTGTGTTTGTGGAAGCGTGCAGAGAGGCGAGTTTTCTGCCGTTTATGTTGCGTGCAGGCGATATTCTGTCGTCCACAACAGACCGCGAAGTTCTGTTGCGTTACTGGACTCGCGAAGCCATTCTGAGCGGCGCGGCTTTGTTGATGGAAGGGAACAGCGAGAGTGGGGAAGAGGTTGCAGCGCTGACTGCGTTCACTCGATCGCTTGCAGTACCTGCTGCGGTGACAGCGATTTCCGGTAGTGCATTGGAGCGATTGGATGGCTGCCACATATCGGTTCCTGCTGCAGGACGTGAATCGCGCAAACAGATATGGCTGCAAACACTGGGTGCGCCCGCAACCGTGTTGAACGGGCATCTCGATCAGATTGTGGATCGGTTTGACTTTGATGAAGCGACGATTCGTATGGCAGCGCTGGATGCTGCATCGGAAAAGTTGGACGGAGACGATCTGGCGCAGGTTTTACTTGCAAGTTGCCGTGGACAGGCACGCAGACTGTTAGAAGGTTTGGCGCAGAGGATTGAGCCGCGTGCGCAATGGGAAGACCTGGTGCTGCCACCGCAACAGATGATGATGCTGCGTGAGTTGATATTGCATGTGAAACATCGCAGACGTGTGCATCAGGATTGGGGATTTGCTTCGCGCTATGGACGTGGGCTTGGTTTGAGCGTGTTGTTCGCGGGGCCGAGTGGAACGGGAAAGACAATGGCGGCGGAGGTACTGGCAGGTGATCTGGAGTTGGATCTGTACCAGATCGATCTGGCGTCGATTGTGAGCAAGTACATCGGGGAGACGGAGAAGAATCTGAAACGCATCTTCGATGCCGCGGAGAGAAGTGGAGCGGTGTTGTTGTTTGATGAAGCGGATGCACTTTTTGGCAAACGCAGCGAGGTAAAAGATAGCCATGATCGTTATGCGAATCTTGAGGTGAGCTATCTCCTGCAACGGATGGAAGCGTATAGCGGCATGGCGATACTGACGACCAATCTGCAACGGGCGATTGATCCGGCGTTTTTGCGCAGGATTCGTTTTATTGTGCAGTTTCCGTTTCCGGATGAAGGTCTTCGCCGCGATATATGGAAGCGCGTGTTCCCGGTGGAGACGCCGACGGAAGACCTGTTGCCGGATCGGCTTTCGCAGTTGCATGTTTCCGGTGCGGTGATACGGAATATTGCGACGCATGCTGCATTTCTTGCGGCGAGTGAGAATCAGCCGGTTCGCATGAGTCATATTGCTGCTGGTGCGCGGACGGAATACACCAAGATGGAAAAGATTCTTACACCGACGGAGATGGGAGGCTGGGCATGAAACGCATGATGCACATGGTGGGTTCGCATTCTGCGCAAACAGGTGGTGCACAGTCGAATGTCAGTCGCGTGGATGCAGCTTCTGCTCGTGACGCTGAGAAGCTAGCTCCTCGACTTCGTTTGCATGTGGACAGGCTTGTGTTGCAGGGCGAGTCTGCGCAGGCGAGGGAGAAGTTTTCCCGGGCATTGGAACAGGCTCTGGCTGTGCGCATGCAGGGTATGCATTTTGCTCAGGGGATGCAGCTTCACCTGAACAAAATTTCTGCGGGGCAGATGAAGCAGGGATACACGTTACAGGATATTGCAGAGAAGGTGGCTGCGGGAGTTGCTCGGGCGATGGAAACCGAGAATCGTAAACGTGTTGCAGGCAACGGAGAAGAGGAACGCGATGCCTAACATTTCTCCACGACTACAGAAAGGCGCGATTCTGCTGCTCGAACCCAATACGGGGATTCCGTTGGGACGCATCGATCTGCAATACAACCCGGAGACGATTACACGGTCGTTGAAGCCGCAGACGCCGGGTGAGGAGCCGGATCGCAGCGAGTTGCTGCGATTGAAAGGGCCGCCAGTTGAGACCATCAGCGTGACGGTGGAACTGGATGCTACAGACAAACTGGAAGCAGGCGATGCGACGGCCATGAGTCTTGGTTTGCAGCCGCAGATGGCGCTTCTGGAGACGCTGGTGTATCCGAGCAGTATGGAGTTGATTGCGAACGAAGCGCTCTCTTTCATGGGCACGATTGAGATTATTCCGATGAACTCTCCGTTGACTTTGATGGCGTGGGGAAATCATCGCGTAACTCCGGTGAGGATTACATCGTTTGAGATTACGGAAGAGGCATTCGATCCGCAGCTGAATCCGATTCGCGCAAAGATTGCGCTCAGTCTGCGTGTGTTGAGTGTAAGCGATGCAGGCTTCCTGTCTCCTGCGGGTACAGCGTATATGGCGTACCAGATGCAGAAGGAAGCGCTGGCACGCAGAGCATAAAGGGGTAGACGACGATGGATAGCGCACTGGCAAAGATGATTCAGGGAGCTGCTGGTACAGGTGCACCGACGAACCCCTCCAGCCGTTACTACGGCGCGAACACACTGGAGTATGTGGGACATGATGGTGTGGCGGTGCGGTATCTTGCGCGCAGAATTGTTCCTCAGCCCGGCGTGTATACATCGACGCAGACATACAGCGTGAGCGAAGGAGATCGTATCGATAACCTGTCATCGAAGTATCTGGGCGATCCGTTGTTGTACTGGATGATCGCAGATGTGAATTCGGTGATGGATGCGGAATCGCTAACGCAGACTCCGGGCAAGAATATGCAACTGCCGCTGGCAACAGGTGTGCCGCCAGGAGCGCGCAATGGCTAACGGACTGTATCTTACGTTGCTTGCCGGGCCTGTGGTGGCGGTGCCTGTCCCGAAACCTGTGGTGGATGCCCTGACCTCGGTGGAGATTACAACGTCAACGGATAGGAGCGGCTTTCAGTTGACGTTTACGCTGGCGAATCAATCGATTTTGCAGACGCTGTTTTTGATTGGAGGAAGTTCACCGATTCCTGTGCTGCGTGTGATTTTGATGGTCACGTTTGGCGGCTTGCCGGAGGTGGTGATGGATGGCGTGATTCAACACCATGAGATTGCGCCGGATGCGATGAATGGTTCTTCGAAGATTGTTTTTACGGGGCAGGATCTTTCAGCGTTGATGGACTTACAGGATTTCACAGGTATGCAGTATCCGGGAATGACTCCCGATCTGCGTGTGATGACGATGCTGGCAAAGTATGCGGCGTTCGGGATTATTCCGATGGTGATGCCGGTTCCTGTGCCGGATGTGGAAGTGCCAGTGGAGCGGATGCCGACGCAGGAGGGAACCGATCTCGCGTATATCAAGCGGCTGGCAGAAGAAGCCGGATATGTGTTTTACATGGAGCCGGGACCTATGCCCGGAACAAGTACGGCCTATTGGGGACCGAAGGTGCGTGTGGGCATTCCGCAGCCCGCGTTGAACGCGAACATGGATAGCTGGACGAATGTGGAGTCGTTGAACTTCCGCTATGAGTCGCAGGGAGTTATGCAGCCGGTGGCTTATATACAGGACCCGACCACGAAGGCGGTGATCCCTGTGCCTATCCCGCCTGTGTCTCCATTAAGTCCTCCGTTGGGAATGTTGTTGCCCATGCCGCAGAGAATAGAGCCGCTGAACGATGTTTCATATAAGCCTGTGTCGCGCACGTTGATGCAGGGCTGGGCGCGCGCGATGGATGCGGCGGATGTGGTGACGGGTGATGGGCAGTTGGATGTGCAACGATACGGCCGCATCTTGAAGGCACGTTCCCTGGTGGGTGTGCGTGGTGCGGGTGTGGGATTTGATGGTCTGCATTATGTGGAGAGCACAACGCATACGATTCAGCCGGGGCAATACAAACAGAGCTTTACGTTGAAACGGAACGCGCTGATATCGAATGTTCCGGTTGTTCCTACGATGCCTTATTGAAGAGGAGAAGAGGTTGGCGAAGTTCTTTGGCAAATATCGCGGGACCGTCCTGGCAAATATCGATCCCATGCAGATGGGACGGTTGATGGTTGAAATCGCCGGTGTTGGTGGGACGATTCCTTCCACCTGGGCTATGCCTTGTTTTCCTTTTACCGGGATACAGAGCGGCATGTTTGTAGTGCCCGCAGTGCAGTCGGGTGTGTGGATCGAGTTTGAAGGTGGCGACCCGGATTATCCGGTGTGGGTGGGTGGTTACTGGGGATCGTCGGCAGAGGTGCCTGCACTGGCGCTGGCCGGGACTCCGGGATTGCAGCAGTTTGTGATTCAGACGACGGGGATGAACACGATCATGGTGAGCGATACACCAGGGCCAACCGGCGGCATTCTTTTGAAGACCGCATCGGGCGCGATGATTTCGATTAATGACACGGGCATAACCATCACCAATGGGCAGGGTGCCACATTGATGATGAACGGGCCTTCCATCTCAATGAACAACGGCGCATTGCAGGTGATTTAAACGCACGGATGAAGGAGGTGATGGCGATGGCGGGAAACCTTATACAGATGGGAGCTACCGTTTTGTGCAGCCACGGTGGACAGGCAAATGCAACGGTGCCGAACTCGCGGGTGCTACTGGGTGGTGCGCCTTCGTGTTTGATCAGTTCGCCGTGGGTAGTGGGAGGATGCCCGCTGGTGCCGCCTCCGTTGCCCCCTTGCGTCACGGCGCAGTGGGTTACAGGTACGACGCGGGTGATGTCGATGGGACAGCCATTGGTGGTGCAGTCGGGGCAGTCGTTGACTGTACCTAACGGCACGCCGTTGATACCGGTGGCCACGCAGGTTCGCGTGAGTGCGATGTGAGGCGTAGTTATGAATCTACGGTATCCATACGGATTTGAAGCGACGGGTGTGACGGCAGCAACAACGACCGATGCGCACATCGAACAGATGATCGAACAGATTCTGATGACGGCTCCGGGTGAGCGCGTGAATCGTCCGACTTTTGGCTGCGGTGTCTCGCGAATGGTCTTTGAGCCGAACAGCGTGGCCATGCTTTCAGCGCAGAACCAGTTGATTCAGGGAGCGCTGCAACAGTGGCTGCTGGATGTGGTGCGTGTGGAATCAGTTTCTGTGGATGGAATGGATTCGACTGTAACTATCACCGTGAAATACACGGTGATTGGAACGGGGCAGCAGAAGAGCACCGTGATTGTCGCGGGAGAGGTGACAGGATGACATATTTCTGTTCCCAGTTGCGACGCAAGGCACAGGTGCTGGCGCACTCGTTTTTGAATGGCATTGATTCGCTTGAGGTGGAAGGTGCACCTGGATGCGGAAGCGATCTGGAAGTTACGCTGCTGCGTCCGGTTGGCAACTATGTTTTGCGTGTGGATCAGGTTGCTATCACCGGTGGCGCGCCTGTGCATGTGGTGAGCGTGGAGTTGCCTGCTGATCCTGCGTCGAAGGTTGTTGTGATTCACCTGGATGGAACCGGTGATTTCTCAACCTATACGCTGCGTCTGTCTGCAAGTGCGGGAAGCCTTGATCCACCGGATGGATTCGATCCGCAGATGTGCGAGATTACATTTTCCTTCAAGGCAGGATGCAGTTCGCCAGCGGATTGTTATGTGCCGAGTTGTTGCGATGAGCAGGTTCCCGCATCGCCAGCGATCAATTATCTGGCGAAGGACTATGACGCGTTTCGACAGAACATGATCGATCGCATGTCGGTTGTGATGCCGAACTGGAATGAGACGCATGCGGCGGATCTCGGCATCGGTGTGATTGAGACGCTTGCGTATGTTGCGGACAGGCTGAGTTATGCGCAGGATGCTGTGAGTACTGAGGCGTATCTGGATACTGCGCGAAGCCGTATCTCTCTGCGACGGCTGGCAAGGCTGGTGGACTATCACGTGAGCGAAGGTTGCAATGCGCGCACATGGGTCTGCGTCCAGACCGGGCAGGATGGTGTTGTGCTGCCTGCTGCAACTAAGTTTTATGTGCGTACGGTTGGGGTGGCTCCGGTGTTATCGCCAACGAACCCATCGCAGACCGCGATGCTGGAACAGCTATTGCATATGAACGAACCTGTATATGAAAGCCTGATCGAACTCGATCTGTACCAGGAACAGAACAGCATGGAGTTTTATACGTGGGGTGATTCGGGTTGCTGTCTGCCTGCCGGAGCAACATCCGCGACGCTTGCCGAGAATCTAACAACACTTGCTGTGGGACGTGTACTGATCTTCGAAGAAAAGCTGGGGCCAAAGACAGGGAAGCCAGAAGATGCCGACGCCGCGAAGCGTTGTGCTGTGCGGTTGACCTCGGTGCGCACCGTGGATGATGAAGGCGCGCCGTTGTCCGATCCGCTGACAGGTACTGCGATTACTGAGGTGAGTTGGAGCGCGCAGGATGCATTGCCGTTTTCACTTTGCATCTCTTCTGTACTGGATGTGGAGCATGGTGGAAGGCCTGTGTTGGGTGTAAGTCATGCGTTGGGCAATGTTGTGCCTGCGGATCAGGGGGTCTGGATTGAAGGCGAGGATTTAGGCATGGTGCCGAATTCTCCGGAGACGGCTGTGACATCCGGTTGTACGTGTGGTGGTGAGAGTGATGTTGCAACCAAGCAATCACGCTTTCAACCGCAGCTTGTAAATGGGCCACTTACATTCCAGGTGCCGTTTGATAACTCAGTTGCCGCGCAGACGTTTCTTTCTGCGACGACGAATGAATCTGCTGCACTGCCGCAGATTCACGTGGTGGATGATGCAGGGAATGTGTGGTTGCCACAGAGCGACCTTCTCAGCGGTACGGATGCGGATCGTGTGTTTGTGATTGAGGTGGAGCGGGATGGCAGCGCTCATCTTCGCTTTGGCGATGGCGAGTATGGCATGGCGGTTGACCCCGGCGTGAGTTTTACAGCGAACTATAGGGTTGGCAATGGCAAGACTGGTCTTGTGGGAGCGGATGCGCTGGTACATGTTGTGACGGAGCTTCCACTGCTTTCGTTACGCAATCCGCTTGCTGCCGCAGCCGCAGTGGATGCGGAGACAGAGGAGCATATTCGGCAGTATGCACCGTTCGGTTTTGAATCGCAGTTGCGCTGTGTGACAGAGCAGGACTATGCCGATGCTGCGATGCAGGATGCGAGAGTGATGGCGGCACGCGGAACAATGCGCTGGACAGGCTCGTGGTATGCGGGGTTTGTCTCTATTGAAGCTGCTTCGTCGGGCTTCGGCAATCTTGCAGCGGATACGCTGGTGCGGCTTGAACCGCTGCGCATGATGATGACAGGGCTTGCCGTGGAGAAGGCAATTGTTGTTGGATTGCGCATTACGCTGGCGATCTGTGTGAATGCGGATCGTTTTCAGAGCGATGTGTATGCAGCCGTGATGAAGTTGTTCACAACGGGTTCGCAGTGCGATGGCACGCTGGGACTGCTTGATCCGTCGCACTTCACATTTGGGAAGACAGTGTATGCAAGCCCGTTCATAGCGGCGGCGCAGAAGGTGGATGGTGTCAGCTCTGTGCGCTTGGTGAAGTTTGAACGCATGGACTCACCTTCAAATACAGGCCGTTTGCAGGGATATCTGACGATGGGACGGCTGGAGATCGCACGCTGCGATAACAATCCCAATCAGCGCAATTACGGCATCTTTACATTGCAGATGGAGGGCGGACGATGAGCGACTGTCACTCTCTTCAAAAAACACTCTGTGGATGCTGCACGGGCGATACGCGCATGACTCCACAGACGATTACGAACACTCCCGGACTTTCACAGATTACGTATCGTGTGGGGAGGTATGGAACTTTTCTGACGAGCATGACGGCCGCGTTGTCAGACTCAGCCCTGATGCCTTTGCAGGCTTTAACTACACGTGATGCGTCGGATTGGACGCTGGCATTGCTGGATAGCTGGGCGGTAACGCTGGATGTGTTGACGTTCTACCAGGAACGACTTGCGAACGAAGCATATCTGCGTACGGCAGTGCAGGGACGATCCATCTTTGAGCTGGCGCGGCTTGTAGGCTACGTGCCATCGCCGGGCGTATCCGCATCCACGGTGTTGGCATTTACGTTGAACAGTGCGCAGGGAGCTCCGCAGACAGTACAGATTCCTGGTGGTACACGTGCGCAGTCTGTGCCGCCAGCGGGGAGCTTGCCGCAGGTATTTGAAACATCTTCAGAGATTCAGGCAAACATTGCATGGAATGCTTTACCTGCGCAGACGTTTGTTGAGTGGCAGTTGAATGGCGGCGATACGGAGACACGTCTTAATGGAACCTCGACTGGTTTGCAGCGAGGAGACGTATTGCTGTTTGTTACTGCCAGCGACGGTATTCCGAATGCAAATGGGCCAGCGGATATTCGTACGGTGACTTCTGTTCAGACCGTGAATGCGGACAATGTAACGGATGTGCATTGGGATCGTGCGTTAGTTTCGTTCAGCGCCGGAACAACAGCGGATAAGGTGACGATCTTTGCCATGCGTAAGAAGGCAGCTTTGTTTGGAGCGCAGGCGCCGAATCCATTTCTCTTCAGCAATGTTGCCGGGATTACCGGAAGCACAGGCTATCCCGGAGCGAACGAAACAGACTGGCAGTTTCAATACACAGCTTCGAGCAGTGAAGTGTATCTTGATACGGCCTATTCAGGGATTGCTCCATCGAATGGTGCTGCCAGTTGGGCCGTGATGGTGGATCGTAGTCATTCCGCGCTGTTTCAGATAAGCAGTCTGCGCGATATCAGTCCAAACCTGTATACGCTGACAGGGAAATCGACTGCGTTGATGTTTTCGTCTGGCGTGGTTATGGAGGGAAGTTCCGCATCATCGCTGGATGATCTGCTGACAGAGTTTGTGCAGAGTTCGCGCACTGCGACTGTTTACGCGGGAAGCGAGCAGTTGCAGCCTGCGAGTCTTCCTCTGCGTTCGCCTTATATTTCGGATTCAGTGTTGCCATCGTATCCATTGCTTGCAGGCATGCTGCTACCGGTTTATGGCAACTCATTGAATGTTGTGGGTGGGCAGGGGATTGCGGAGGGAAGCCCGATTGGTGTGCAGGGCAAGCTGGTTCGCATACGTGTAACTGCGGCTCTAGGTGTGTCGTTCGTACCCGATGGAACTTCGGATGCGATGAATGTGGCCGTGAACCAGGTATTTATTCTTGGCGCTTATCCACCTGTATCTCAGGGGAAATCGGACTTCTGGATTGTGCGGACGTTGAGCGGAGTGGCTGGAACATTGCAGGTTTCTGCCGGCACGATACAGATTGAACCTGCCGATGCGGCTGACGATGTTATGAGTGAAGCGGCTCGAGTAAAGACTGTTACTGTGAGCGGCGATGTGACGCAGTTGCAACTGGCAGCGTCGCTTGCATGCATGTATGACGCATCGACCGTTCAGGTGAATGCGAATGCGGTGGATGCCACCAACGGTGAAACCGTGCAGGAGATTCTGGGGAGTGGTGATGGTACGAACCCGGCATTGATTTTTACATTGAAGCAATCTCCTTTGACCTATGTGAGTGCGGCGACTGCGGGTGGAGCGGCATCGACACTGCAGATATGGGTGAATAACCAACGTTGGAATGAAGTGCCTAACTTCCTCACATCGGGCAATGCGGACCGTGTGTTTGTAACTGGGCAGGATGAAAACGGGAGTACGTTCGTTCAGTTTGGAGATGGTGTCAGAGGAGCACGCACTCCGACGGGACAATCGAATATCCGTGCGGTGTATCGCAAAGGGATTGGGGTGGCAGGCATGGTCTCTGCGGGACAGATATCGCAACTGCTTGATCGACCGCAGGGATTAAAGGGTGTGATGAATCCTGGCGCAGCCACTGGCGCGGCTGATCCTGCTTCGCCGCAGGAGGCACGAAGCTCTGCTCCGTTGCCCACGTTAACACTGGGACGCGTGGTTTCGCTTGAGGACTATCAGGCGTATGCGAGTGCATTTCCGGGTATAGGAAAAGCGTTGGCTTCGTGGATGTGGGTGCTTCAGGAACGCACTCTGTTACTTACCGTGGCGGGCACAAACGGTTCTGTATTAGTGGCAGACGATCCTGTAGTGCTCCACCTGATGGATGACCTGCGGACATACGGTACAGGCCGTGTTGCGGTGAGGATTGTGCCGTATGATCCTGTGCTGTTTCGTGTGTCGGCATCGCTGCTGGTGGATACATCGGAGTATGCCTTTGCGGATATTGCAGGGAATGCATGGGCAGCTTTGCAGACAGCATTCGCGTTTTCACAACGAAGTTTTGGACAGGGTGTAGCTGTTAGTGAAGTGGTGGAACAGATTCAGAATTGCGCAGGTGTGGCCGCTGTGCAGTTGCAGGGATTGAATGTGAGCGGTACGCAAAAGAGTGTGCCTGCAAGCGGTCTTCTGCGAGCGCAAGGAGCGTACAGCGATGCAGGCGGTGTTGTGCATGGAGCACAGCTTCTGATGCTTGATCCTGCTTCGCAGAGCGGATTGGGGGCATGTCAATGAATCTGTCAGGACAGGATCTGATGCGGCTGCTTCCCGCGATCTATGGTGTGCGCGATGCGGAGAATGGAGGACAGCTTGAGGCTTTGCTAAGTGTGTTGGGTGAGCAGGCGCAGCTTGTGCAGGACAACATCGTCGATCTCTACAACGATCAGTTTGTGGAAACATGTGCGCAGTGGGCGCTGCCATACATTGGTGACCTGATTGGCTATAAACCGATTCGTTCTGTGGATGGTACGGTGTCTGGTTCGCGAGCGGAAGTTGCGAATACGATTGGATATCGCAGACGCAAAGGAACGGCGATTGCACTGGAGCAGGTGTGTGCCGATGTGAGCGGTCGACCTGTAAAGCTGGTGGAGGAGTTTCGGACAACGCTGGTGATGCAGAGCATGCGTTGCGTAACACCGTTGCAGCCGGGGTTCGCTTTGATTCGCGACGCGTCGATTGCAAGCAGTGTTGGCGGTCCATTTGGAACGGCAGCGCGTCGTGCGGATGTTCGCCGTATTGCCCCGCGGACTCGTGCGGTTGCTTCTCCGGATACGGCTCCTGTGGACATTGCCATGCATGGTGGTGGCAATGTGAACATTCCGGATATCGCGCTGTTTGCGTATCGTTGTCGGAGTTTTGTTGTAGATCATTCACCTGCATGCCGCGTTGCAGCTGGACGCTATACGTTTGATGCAGCGGGTCTGGATCGGCCGTTGTTTAACACTGTGAATGAGCGTGTGCCGTTCGATCACCAGACGGCAAGGATGGATACTCCGCAGCCGATTACGCTGGCAGAGGTGTTGGAGAATCCTGCCTGTTTCTATGGAGAAGATAAGAGCATCGCCATCTGGATGGATGGTCTGCTGGTTCCTGTGGAGTCGATTGCATGGAAGCGTCTTTCGGGTGAAGGCGCTGTGTGGTGCTGCGGTGTTGCGGGTAAGGTGACGGTGGATGTGGAGTGCGGACGCATTGCGCTGTCAACGGAATGGGGTACGCCGACGCAGGTGCTGGTTCGCTGGGCGTTTGGATTTGCCGCCGAGATTGGTGGTGGTACATACGACCGCACATTACATCTGGCGAGCAGTGGTTTGAATCCAGCATTTACAGCGATTGTTGGCAGCGATGCGACGCCGACATTGGAAAGCGCGGTGGCAGCATGGAATGTGCAGGCCGATGGTACATCGGGGCGCATTGTGTTTCCCGGCTATAGCCGATACGAATTGCAGGAGGGAAGCGATCTGCATGTTTGCATGCCCGGCGGCAGTTCGCTTTTGATGGTGTCGGCTGTAGTGCATGAACAGTTGAATGCACCTGCGGTCTTCACGTATGCAGAGGCGCAGGCGACGATTGCATGCAACATTATTGTGGATGGTGTTGCGGCTGCACAGGACGATGTTAACTCGGCACAGGTGATTCTCAGCGGCATACAACTGCTGGGCCAAGTTACAGTGCAGGGCGAAGCCGTTATGTTGAGCGTTGAAGATTGCACATTGTTGCCCGAGGCTTACCTGATCCACACGGCAGGCGCAATGCGCATGCGCGATCCGAGTATCCTCGTAACTTCTGCAGGCACCATGTTGAGTGTGCAGAGATCGATGACTGGCCCTCTTCATGTTTCAAATGCAGCTACATCGATTCTGTGCGAAGTCATTGTTGACTCGGGTTCGCCGTGTTGCATTGCGTATTGTGGTGTATCTGCCGGAGATGCTGGCGGTGATCTGCAGATTGAAAATAGTACGGTGGTGGGCAAGGTGCATGCGCGCTCCATGCCGCTTTCTTCGAACACAATCTTTTATGCGCGTCTTGCGCGGCGCGACCCGTGGCCGGCTGCAGTATGGTGCAGTCTCACACAGACCGGATGTGTGCGTTTCTGCTGGCTGCCATTTGCATCGATCACGCCGTCACGCTTTAAGTGTCTGCCGACCAGCATTGCGCTGGAGGCTGTGGTGAGGCCGTATTTTGCGTCGTTGCGATATGGCGATCCTGCATATGCGTTGTTGAGTATGTGGTCGCCCATGGCTATATGGCAGGGTGCAGATGATGGCGGACAGATGGGCGTGATGCATTCGATCCAGGAGATGGAGGGTGTGCGGAATATGCAGTTGCGTATTCCGGAATATCTTCCGGTAGACCTGGAAGCAGGCGTGTTTCTGGTGACACCGCATTCCACATGCAAGTGTTTACAGACAAAGCCTGTGTACGGCATTCAGACAACACATAGAGATTGCTGTGAGGGTGATGGTGACCTTCAGGCTGTAACGGGTATTGGCGTAACACTGATTTAAACGGAGCCGGAAGGAAAGGATGTGAGCACAATGAGGGGTGATTTCAGCCGGATACGTTTTAATCCAGCAAGAAACTACACCGCTGTCCTGGAACAGCAGGGACGCGTTGCGCTGGATGCGGATGAGAATGAGCAGCGTGCGATTGATGGCTATCTGCGCAATACCAAAGCAACGGATGTGATCGGGGATTCAGGTGCTCCCATTGGAGACGATGGGTTTTCTATCAGCATAAGTAACGGCAAGCTGATGATCGGCGCTGGCCGGTATTACGTGCAGGGTTTGTTGTGCGAGAACACAAAGAACATAGCCTACGATAACCAGCCCTATCTGATAAGTGATACGACGTCCTCTTCTTTATTGCAGGCGGTACAACAGCAGCGCGGTGCGGTTGTGTTGCAGGTATGGCTTGAGGTGTGGGAGCGGCTGGTGACGGCACGTGAAGATAGCTGCCTGCTTGAACCGGCGTTGGGACAGGCTGCGGAAACATCAGTACGCCGACAAACGGTATGGCGTGTATTCGCCGAGTTATCGGAGGGAGATGGAAGCAGGCCCTTGCCGTCATCGAGTGCGAGCGAGTCGTCCAACGCGTCGACGCCTTCCAATGCAACTCCCGCAGTAGTGCATGCTGGAATATTTGCGAGCTTTGAACAGGCGCATGCGGCGGTTGTATCTGATGCCAGCAACTATGTTGCGCCTGCGCCTGAGGCTGACAGTGCCGATGCGAACAAGATTGTTGTCACGGCTCCGAAGAATCAGGACGTCACAGTTCAAAAGCTCACTTCAGCCAACGCGACGTGTTGCCAGGGAATGCGAACGCCGATACACAAATTACTTCCGGGAAGAATGGCGGCGCAGACGAATCCAGCGGCAGATAGCTGTGGATGCGAACCGATTGCTTCTGCGGGATATCTGGGGATGGAGAACCAGCTCTATCGTGTGGAGATTCATCATAGTGGTTCACGCGAAATGGCTACATTTAAGTGGTCGCGTGAAAATGGATCGGTGCTTGCAGGCATCGAAGCGATTGATGGAGCCGATGTACGTGTGGACTCGCTTGGCCCCGATGCAAATCTTGGTCTTCTGCCAAATCAGTGGGTCGAGATCTTTGACGATAAAACGCTCTTCGGAGACACACCAAATAACAGCGGCGATCTCTATCAGATTCAGTCGATCGATCCCTCGTTACGCAGGGTTACTTTATTCACCCCGGTCACAGGTATAGACGTTTCGCGTAATGCACGCATGCGTCGCTGGGATCAATCGGGTACAACGGTGACGAGTGACGGCATTGCGTTGGGAACAGATATGTGGTTTCCATTGGAGAACGGCATTGAAGTCCGGTTTGAAAAAGGCGATTTTGAACCGGGCGATGCATGGACAATTCCGGCACGCGCAGCAACGGGCACGATTGAATGGCCGCCCTGCGGCAGAGAAGGGAGCTTCTATCAGCCTGCGCACAGAACGGAAATCTATCGTGTGCCGCTGGCTTGTATACAGTGGGCTCGATCTAAAGAATCGCCTGATTCTTTGCTGATTGCTGATTGCCGCAAGTTGTTTCCTCCGCTGATCGATTTGCTTGCAGCACGTTCATTCCCCGCACTGCATGTAAGAAGAATGAGTTGGGGCAACGATGATGACCTGCCACTGGATATGTTTCTAAGAGATGGGTTGGAGGTCTGGCTGGATGGCACGATTACAGGCCCAGTCTCTTCAGCCATATTCATTGTTACTGTGGAGGATTCGATTACAAAGTTCGTGCAACAGGATGCGGCTGTGATTCGCCAGCCATACATTGTGGATGGTGTGGTTTCTGCAAACGGATATGCTCTTTCGTGGTCTGTGGCCGAAGCCACAAAATCGATTCCCTCGTGGATTCAAGCGCAGGCTACAGAAGCACAACGTATGGGGTCGAAGCTGCGTGTGCGCGTGCGCATCCTGGGAAACAGTGTGCAGGGAACCAAGAGCGATGCACCGATCTATCTGGATGGCGAGACGTATACGGTTCCTGTGACAGCGGCACAAAGAAGTACGTTGCTTGATCTACAGCTGCCGTCTGGTTCGGGAAGAAAAGCCAGTGATTTTGAGAGCTGGTTTTATCTTTCCTTGCCGTTGACGCTTGATTCGATTGTTGTGAATTATCCGGCGTTAATCGTTGCAGTCAATGCGAATAACAAAGTTACGGGTGTACAGGCTGTGGTAACACCGGGAGTGCCTGCTCAGAATGTAAATCCATTCATCAACATTACTCTGTCGGGTCCGGCGCCGAGCGGTGGAGCAACGATCGACCTGGCTCTTACAGGGGATAGTCAGATTGCGCGGCTTGAATCATACAGCGTGCAGTTGGCAGCCGGAGAAAGTTTTGCGCAGGTGGGGATACAGGTGTTGTCGAATCCTGCCAACCAGCAGACAGTGAACTTTACGGTGACGGCTTCTCTTGCTCCGACAGATAAGATCGCTACCAGCTTCAGCGTGAAGGGTTCGTTGCCGCCGATCATTATCGGCTGATTGGATTGCAGAACAGGAGGCTTCATGCGCGCAGTGTTTTCGTTCTGGAGCAAGCCGTTCATGGCCTATAAGGGGCGCATATGGTCCACACCGTTGCATCACCTGTTGTCGTGGGGGCTCTCGGTACGTTTGGCGAAACGGCATTTCGATGAGGTGGTGCTCATCACCGATCGGCGAGGCAAGGCATTGCTGGTGGATCGCCTTGGTCTTGAGTTTTCGCACGTGTACGAAAACCTGGAGGACTATGACGATGTTGATCCAGGATGGTGGGCGTTTGGCAAACTGGTGTCGTACAGCCTGCAGACGGAACCATTTTGCCATATTGATAACGATGTTTTTTTATGGCAGAAGATGCCAGCTTCGTTAACGTCGGCGCCTGTGTTTACGCAATGTCCAGAGCACTTTCACACGGCGTGGGAATGGTGTGGGCCAGCACATGTGGAGAAAGCATTCGCGGAGCATCATCTTGAATTGCCAATGGAGTGGATGTACGCGCGATCGCTTCATCCGGAACAATTTTGTGAAGATAACTGCGGTATTATGGGCGGCACCGACACGGAGTTCTTGCGTTACTTTGCAGGTGTTGCCATTGACCTGGTGACGAATCCAAAGAATCACGCAGCATGGAATGTCTTTGCCGAAAAGGAAGGCTTCAACATGGTGGTGGAGCAATTCCTGCTGCATGCCTGCGTGGAATACCACCGCTCGAATCCTCAATCCATATTTCACAATGTGCGGATGCGCTATCTGTTTCCTTCGTTTGAGCAGGCCTATGAAGAAGATCGTGCCAAGCGTGTGGGATTCACGCATCTATTGGGTGATGCCAAGTCGCATCCTGTTGTGATGAAGCGGCTGGAAGATCGCATGCAGTGGGAAGCGCCTCACTTTTATCGACACTGTGTCGGCCTGTTTCAACGCGGCTATGCCGATGCGTAGATGGAATGAACAATACCCGCCTTGGATAGACAGGATTTCACGCATGTAAAGTGTTATTCCATCGCAGGGAAAAGAGCAAAGAGTCTTGATGTGCAGGTGTATAACTGGACGCGGGAACAGAGGGAGATGCTATGTCGGATATGTACGATCGCAAGGTCTCTATTACCGTGTCGAAGAATGGGCCTTACCTTGTAAACGGTGAACTTCCCATTGCGATGCAGACGATTACTTCCAATAAAGAAGGAAGTTCCTGGGAGTGGACGGAAGGGGAGCACTTCAAGGGTGGAGCGAAGTGTGCTCTGTGTCGTTGTGGTGCGTCGTCGAGCAAGCCGTTCTGTGATGGGACGCATGCGAAGATTCGTTTCAACGGGACGGAGACGGCGGATCGCGGAAGTTATGAGAACCGTGCAAAGACCATGACAGGGGAAGCACTGATACTCAAAGACGATGAGTCGCTTTGTGCTGCTGCACGATTCTGCGATTCGCATGGTTCGGTGTGGAACCAGATTGAACTGGAAGACAGTTCAGAGTTGCATGTATTGCTTGAGCACGAAGTCGGACATTGTCCCTCGGGGCGCCTGGTGTTGATTGATAAACGCAACGGAGAGGCGATTGAACCGAAGTTGCCGCAGTCGATTGGGTTGGTGGAAGATCCGGTGGAGGAGTGCAGTGGACCGCTTTGGGTGCGTGGCGGTGTGGAGGTGATTGCAGCCGACGGCAAGGTGTATGAGGTTCGGAATCGTGTGACACTGTGCCGTTGTGGTGTGTCGCAGAACAAGCCCTTTTGCGATGGTTCGCATGCCAGCGCAAAGTTTGATGATGGATTGCAAGGTAAACGTTAGTTAGAACGCGCATGTTGCAGACTATATGTTCTCCAATAGGAAACAGCTATTTCGTTGCAATGGGTTTTCTATTGCAACGATGCTTTCGTTAGATGGAAGCTTCGGCTTTGCGCTTTTTGTTGAAGTAGAGGAAGAGCGGGATGCCGAGAAGAATCACCAGGCATCCCAACAGAGTGTTCTTCGGATCGTCGACGAGTTGAAAGACGGTTAGACCAATAGCGGCAACGATGAAGATTGCTGGCACAACAGGGTAGCCTGGGGTTGAGAATGCGCGTGGCCGTCCAGTGCTTGCATCGCGTTTGCGGAAGACGAAGACTGTGCTTACAGCGAGTCCGTAGGTGATCCATTCTGCGAAGATAGCGAGCGAGAACAGTGCCTGAAAACGGCCGATGGCGAAGATCAGCAACGAACCGACAATGGATTGAATCACCAGTGCAAAGGCCGGTGTCTGAAAGCGCGGATGTACGCTGGCGATGCGTCGAAAGAAGAGTCCGTCGCGCGATGCGGCGAAGCCAATGCGCGAGCCGGTAAGTGTGGTGCCAACGAGTGTGGCCGCGATGCTGATGGCCATAGCGATGCTGACCAGTGCGGCTCCCCAACCGATGCTGTATTGCGCGAGTACAAGCTTGACTGCATCGACTGCGGGACGATCGGCTGTGGCGAGCGTGGCTGCGGGCAGAACATACTGAATGGCTGCGTTGGTCAGCATGTAGAGTCCGCCTACGATGAGGACTCCGCCTACATAGGCTACGGGTAGATTGCGCTGTGGTTCTTTCACTTCGCCTGCAACTGCGGCAACGTCGGACCATCCATCGTAAGCCCACAGCGCTGCGATCAGCGCCACCATGAATCCCGCGAAGCCTCCGCGTGCTTCAGTGAATACCGTGGCGAAGTTATGCGCGCTGGCCAGAGGGCCGGAGAATATAAAACAACTGACCGCGATGACGGCAATGATGGAAACTTTCAGCAATGTTAGTGCAGCTTGTACATCGGCTGCTTTGCGTGTGCCTACGATGTCGAGCAATGTGGCAAGCCATAGCGAAACAAGCGCGGCAACCTGTCCCCAGTTCATGCCGAGGAATGCAGGGTTCGAGAAGAACGTGAAGATGCTGAAGGTGGCGAGTGTGCGCACCAACCCGGTAACAACGGTGGCAATCGACGCGGGTTTGGCGATGGCCCACCATGTCCACATGTGCAGGAAGCCGACGAGGTCGCCGTAGGCTTCGCGCAGGAAGGCGTATTCGCCGCCGTAGGCTGGTCGGCCTGCCGAGATTTCAGCATAGGTCAGAGAACCGAACAGGCTGAGTAATCCGCCCACGATCCAGACGGCATAGAGCGTGGTGGATTTGCCTACGGCGGCCACCATCTCGCGCGGCACAAGAAAGATGCCGCTGCCGATGATGATGCCCACCACCATGGACATGGCATGGCGTGCTCCAAGCACCCGGGGAAGTTCGTGATCTGAATTCATGCTGTGAATCGAGCGTGATATTCACGCTGTTGCAAACCGATTTTATCGGAATGGAAACTCCTTGCAGACGAGTCCGGTGCACGAGGAAATTCACGGTGACGGACAGGAAATCGGGTTTATGAAATTTATCGTTCATCGGGCTTGCAATCCTGCATTGAACGGTGTGTTCTGTAACCGGTACGTGTTTTAGAACGTGAGGGGAAGAGCATGGATTGGACGCCAGGTGGAGTCAGCAACGACATTGAAGATCGACGCGGAGACTCAAGCGGTGGTGGTGGCTTTAACATTGGCGGCGGTGGTTTCAACATCGGTGGCGGTGGGCTTGGCATTGTCGGTGTTCTGATTGTTCTGGGATTGAGTTTGTTGACCGGCCATAACTTTCTTGGTCTGCTATTTGGTGGTGGCGGTGGACAGCCGGTACAGCAGCAGCAATCTGGTGAGCCGGTGCAGGAAACTGCAACCGAGCACAAGGATGTTCAGCTACTCTCGGTGGTACTGGACGATGCGCAGAAGTCGTGGACGCGTTTGCTGCCGGAGCAGACGGGAAGGCCTTATCGTCATGCAAAGCTTGTGTTGTTCCGCGACTATACGCAGTCGGGTTGTGGTGGAGCGCAGTCGGCCACGGGGCCTTTCTATTGCCCGGAAGACGAACGCGTCTATATTGACCTTGGCTTCTGGGACCAGTTGAAGCAGCTTGGCGGCAATGCGGGCGACTTTGCCCAGGCCTACGTATTGACGCACGAACTTGGTCACCATGTGCAGAATATTCTGGGTACGGAGGCGCAGGCACAGCAGGCCATGCGTAATCCTTCTCTGCGTTCGCGTGCTTCGGTGGAACTGGAACTGCAGGCCGATTGCTACGCCGGTGTGTGGGGTCATGACGCACAGCAGCGTTTGAAACTGACCGAAGACGACATGAACCAGGCACTGCAAAACGCTGCCGCCGTGGGTGACGACCACATTCAGAAGATGCAGCGTGGTTCGGTTAGCCCGGAGAGCTTTACGCATGGTTCCAGCGCGGAACGGCAGGGCTGGTTCAGGCGCGGATTCGAGACTGGACAGGTAAACGCCTGTAATACCTTTCAGGTAGGGCCGGACGGTTATAACCAGTAGTTCATAACTATTGCAGGATGCGTAGATCGGGTGGCGTCTTTGCTTCGGTGGAGACTCCCTCGCCATCGATGGCGCTTTCGTTATTGAAGTAGGCGCGAATCTTCTTTGCGGTGCTGGCATTCACCACGGCGGTGAGGGCGTCGGTGCCTGCCGTCTGAATGCCGCGCAGGCTGCCGAAGTGTTCTATTAAACGCTTGCGTGTGGTGGGGCCGACGCCGGGGATTTGCAGGAGTTCGCTGTCGCGGTCACGCATCTCGCGGCGCTTGCGATGGTAGTTAATAGCGAAGCGGTGCGACTCATCTCGGATGCGTTGCACCAGGTGGAGCACGGGTGAACGGCGATCGAGAACAACCGGATCGTCCTCCTGCCCGTAGACATAGATCACCTCTTCGCGTTTGGCGATGGATGCCAGCGGCTGCAAGGTAACGCCGATGCTTTCAAGCGCGGCATACGCTGCATGTAGTTGGCCCAGTCCGCCGTCGATGAGGATGAGTGAAGGAAAAGGTTCGTTGTTCTGTTGCAGCTTGCTGTAACGGCGAACGAGGATTTCGTGCATGGAGGCAAAGTCGTCAACGCCGGTTACTGTTTTCAGTTTGAACTTGCGGTAGTCGGACTTTTTCATCTCGCCGTCTTCCCACACCACCATGCTGGCCACGGTCTCCGCACCCTGTATGTGCGAAATGTCGAAACACTCGATGCGAGTTGGAATTTCAGGGAGCCCGAGTGCATCCTGCAAAGCTTCGGCGATGGCCTTTTTCGACGGCTGCAAGGTGCGGAAACGCTGATCGTAGCTTTGCTTGGCATTCGTTCCGGCAAGGTCCAGGAGCGAGCGTTTGTCGCCGCGCTGTGGCGCAAGAATCTCTACCTTGCGTCCGCACTGTTCTGTTAAAGCCGCGGCCAGAGACGCTCGATCCGCGAACTCCACCGGCACGAGAATTGTGCGCGGAATATACGGCTGATCGAGGTACAACTGCTTCAGAAAAGCAGAGAAAAATAACGTTGGTGAGAAGGCTGGGCGTTCTTCGTAGTCGTGGAGTTGCGTGTCGTCTACGACGGAATCGGGGTCTTCGGTTTCGCTTTCGAAGTCTGATTCAGGCAGGTCTTCCCAGAAAAAATCACGCTTGTCGACAATCTTGCCTTCGCGCATGTGGAACTGCGCCACCGCGAGCATGGACTTATCAAAGTGAAAGCCGAAGACGTCGGCATCTTCGTTGTCCGTGGATGCGATGCGTTGTTTTGCCTGCAACTCCTGCAACGTGATGAGTTGGTCGCGGAACTTGGCGGCGCGTTCGTACTGCTCGCTGGCTGCGGCCTCGGCCATGCGCTGTTTGAGTCGGCCTTCGAGTTCGCCTTCCTTGCCTTCGAGAAAAAGCTGTACGTCGCGAACGGCTTCACGATAAGTCTCGGGTGCGACCATGCCTTCGACGCATGGCCCCATGCAGCGCTTGATGTAGTACTCCAGGCAGGTACGCGGATGGTATCGGTTCAGATCGACCTTGCAGCTTGGAACAAGGAACGAGCGGTGGATGAGGTCGACGATGCGGTAAGCAAGATTACTGGGAAAATAAGGCCCGAAATACTGGCTGCCGTCTTTTCTGAGTTTGCGCGTAACGAAGACCTTGGGATAGCGGTCGCCGATGGTGAGTTTTACGTAGGGATATGTTTTGTCGTCGCGCAGAAGGATGTTGAAGCGCGGCTTGCGCTGCTTGATGAGGTTGTTTTCCAGCGCGAGTGCTTCATGGTTGTTGGCGACCTGGATGTAGTCCACGTCCACGGCTTCGCGCATCAGCGTGCCGGTTTTGGCGTTGGCCTGATTGTGCTTCAGAAGATAGCTGCTGACGCGGCTGCGCAGGTTCTTCGCCTTGCCGACATAGATCACCTCGCCCTCGGCGTTTTTGTATAGGTAAACGCCAGGCCGCTGGGGGAGGGTCCGGATTTTCTGATGCAGGTCCATGATCAGGCGTGGTACAAGACATGCTTCGCAGGAGAAACACGCTTTTATACAACAGTTTAGATTGCGCCGGAGGATGGAAGTTTCTACCCGGCGGGACAGAATTTTGTATCTCCGCCGGTTCCTGCGGTGTGCTGTATATCTATGAAAATAAACGTGTATATGTTTGGCATCCGACGTGCATGCAGATTTCATGCAAGGCGCGGTGCGCCTGAAGTACCCGGAGGTTGGGAGTAAATGAAAATTACTGGAAGTAAATTGGCTCACGCTTGTATGGCGGCCGGTTCGGCTGCGTTGATTCTTTTTCTGACAACCGGTTGCAGCAGCAAGCACTATGTCCGTTCCCAGACGGCTCCGATCATTCAGAAAACGAATGAACTGGATGCAAGAACGTCAGCGGATCACCGCAATATTGTAGACACAGATCAGCGTGCGCAGGCTGGCATTGCAAAGGCTCAGAGCGCCGCGGATATGGCAACACAGCATGCACAGAATGCATCGGACGCTGCGAACAAAGCTCAGGGCAGCGCACAGGAAGCCTATAACCGCGTGGATACGCTGAGTGGCGTGGTTGCAGGGTTGGACAGCTACAAGTCGATGCAGGATGTAAGCGTAACCTTTGACTTCGATAAGTCGACGTTGACGGCAGACGACAGGCAACAGTTGGATGCACTGGCAGGTTCATTGCAGAGCACGCGGCACTACATCCTGGAACTGACCGGCGGCACGGATTCAACGGGCAGCGCGGAGTACAACTATGCGCTGAGCCAGAAGCGTGCAGACGCTGTGGCGAACTACCTGCAGACGAAGTACAACATTGCTCCGCACAAGTTCTATATGGTGGGCATTGGCAAGGATCAGGCAGTTGCTTCCAACCGCACAGCTGCTGGACGTAAGCAGAATCGCCGGGTGCAGGTTCGTGTGCTGTCGAACATGCAGCAGGAGACAACATCTGCGCAGAGTGGTCCGGCAGGGATGTAAAAATTCACCAAGCCCCTCCCCCAGGGTGTGACAAAAAAGCGGCCTTTCGGCCGCTTTTTTGTGATCATAAATGTCTAGCTGAGGGAATCGATGAGGTGGCCCATGCGGTCGCGTTTGACCTTGAGGTATTCGCGGCTGGTGAGTTCGGCGGCGACTTCGGCGCTGATGCGTTCCGCAACCTGGATGCCGTGGCTCTGCATGGCCTGTACTTTTTCCGGGTTGTTGGTGATGAGTCGGATGGAAGAGATGCCCATCTGGTTAAGGATTTCGGCGGGCAGGGAGAAGTCGCGATGGTCGGCGCGGTAGCCCAGTTCTTCGTTGGCCTGGATGGTGTCGAGGCCCGCGTCCTGTAGTTCGTAGGCGCGCAGCTTGGCCATGAGTCCAATGCCGCGTCCTTCCTGTGCTTCGTAGATGACGATGCCGGAACCATGCGTGGTAATGGTGTCGAGTGCGAGCTCAAGCTGCTGGCGGCAGTCGCAACGGAGCGAGTGGAAGACGTCGCCAGTGAGGCACTGCGAATGAACACGCACGATGGGTGGAGCGGAGTGGATATCGCCACAGACAAGGACGGCCGCTTCGTCGATGGTCTTGCCCATGGGGCCGGGTGTTGCGTTCGGCGCAAGATGGCCTTCGAAGCCAAGGATGCGAAAGCTGCCCCAGCGTGTGGGAAGTTCGGCTTCAGCGACTTTTTCTACGCGACTGTAGTGCATAAGACGATTTTATAGATGTTGGAAATCGGGAATGGTTGCAGGCTCGATGTTCTGTGAAGTGGGGCAGGGGATTGATGAGAGGAGCAGCAAGTCGAGCTAGCTGTTTCGTGTGGCTGGTTTGCGGTGGCTCAAGAGTAGTTCGTGCTTTGTACGAATACCCACCTTAGAGCATCTTCCCTGATACTTCGATTTACAGAACATATTGGATGCCGTTTTCTTCGAAGGAAAACGGCGCAGACGGTATTGGCGATTTCCGCCAGTAGCGCTGGCACCCCGAATATGTCGATACAACCTGGGAAAGCGGTTTTGTCTTCGCACGCTGGCGGAGAGGACGGGTAAGCTGGAAGCGTGAATCCACTCGAGTCCAAACTGGTTCTGATTTCGCTGCTGATTCAGCTTGGTGTGGCTGCGGCTGTGTCGAGTTCGCTGGCGCGATCTTCGTTGTTTCGGCGGTTGTTGTTGACACAGGATCGCACGCCTTCGCAACGACTGAAGCTGATGCTGCTGATTGTGACGCCTTTAACACTGGGCGTATGGATTCGGGCAGTGGTGCCGAACTTTCTGGCGGCGGATATTTCATTTGCCGCGACGATTCTTTTGGGTGTGATCCTGGGGCCATCAACGGCTGCTGTGGGTGCGGCGATTCTTTCGCTGCCGGCAATGTTGCATGCCGAGTATCTTTCGCTGCCGGTGAATCTGGTGGCTGCTCTGGTGGCGGGTACGTTTTCAAAGTTTGCGGATGTGGAAGCGATCTGGTCGTTTTCACCGATGATCGATCTGAGTTTGTACCAGTGGGTTCGTCGCAACCTGCGACGTCCGCATCTGGATAGGCAGGTGCTGTTGCTGGTGATCATCAGCCTGCTGCAATTGGGCGCAAGCGAAGTGGCGATGTTTCATCCGAAGCGTTTGTTTGCTCTGCGTTCGAACCTGTGGCTGCTACAGCTTGCAATCGCGGCGGCGGCTCCGGTGATCGTTGGCATTCCGCTGAAGATATGGAATGCGATTCGCATTGAAGACAAGCTGGAACAGCAGGCACGATTATTGCTTGAAGCAAGGCTTGATGCTTTGCAGAGGCAGATTAATCCGCACTTTCTGTTCAATACACTGAATTCGATTGGTTCGCTGATTCGGTTGGAACCCGAACTGGCGCGCGAGATGATTGTTAAGCTAGCGAATATTCTGCGCGTGCTGTTGAAGAAGCGCGAAGCGTTTGTGCCGTTTCGCGATGAGCTTGCATTTACGGACGACTATCTGGCGATTGAAGTGGTGCGGTTTGGTGAAAAGCTGTGCGTGGTGAAAGAGATTGCGCCGGAGACCTTGGACCTGGTAGTGCCGAGCATGATCCTGCAACCGCTGATTGAGAACAGCATTAAGCATGGTCTGGAGCCGCGAATTCATGGCGGAACGGTGACGCTGCGCAGCCGTATTCGTGGAGAGCGTTTATTGCTGGAAGTGGAAGATGACGGCGTGGGGCTGGCTCCGGAACGCGATGTGGCGATGCCGGTGAGTGGACTGGTGCGGCAGGGGAACGGCATTGGCATGAAGAATGTGCGCGAGCGCATGGAGGTGCTCTACGGTGGCGATGCCGTGATGGAGATGGAGAGCCGTCCGGGACGGGGAACGCGTATTACTCTCGATATGCCGATGGTGGGAACGAGCGATCTGGAACTGGCTTCCGAGGTGATGAGAGGGGCACAGACGAAGGCCGGTTAGTTTGTTTGTCGATACAGGCTAGAGCCTGTTCTGCCTTTTGTGTTGGTTTTCGTTGTGTGAAGACCGCGTTCCGGGTGAGGCGGAGTCCGCAGACATTGGTGATTCCAAGGCAAGGACGACAACAAAGCCTGGGGCGCGGTATCCGCGCAACCCTGTGGGCTGAGGTCTGGCGTTCCCGATCTCGGCGTCCATCGTCGTTAAGATACACCCGGTATCTGCCGCAACTCCCTTCTTGATCTCGAAGACGCCAGACCTCAGCGAAAACCATCACAAAAGGCAGTACAGGCTCTAGATATCGTGGAAGGTGAGTAGCTGGATGCGGTTGCTGGATGCGGCTTCGGCGATGAGGTTGCTGAGGGCTTTGCGTTCGACGTCGCGGGTATCGCGCAGGCGGGTGCGAATCTGATTGAGTTCGGTGTCGTTGTAGCCGGGATGACAGACTAACTCCCATGTGCCGGAGGGCATGTCGCGGAGCAGGCGTTGCAGGTTGGCAGCGTCGAGGTTGCCGGTGGCGGAGACGCCGATGGAGCCGTCGGTGCTGCGCAATCCTGATGCACGGAGAAGTTTGCGGAAGGTGCTGCTGAAATTTCTGAGTGCGGCGACTTCAAGCTTACGTATCATGGCTCCGCGAGTGAGTCGTGCCGACCACGATGGTTCGAATGGATTGCGGATAGCGGCGACGCCACAACGTTTTGCTGCGCGCATGAGCGGGCGTGCAACGCGGGGAAACAGGTGTGTGTGTTTATGGGTATCCACGTGTGAGACGTTGATGCCAGCCTGTTGTAGACGGCGGATCTGTGCTTCGGCTTCGATCTCGATGTGGTCTTCGTGGATGCGTCCACGTTGCAGATCGAAAACGAAATTTGCGAGTGAAGAACGCAGCGTGCCTTGCGGTGTGAGCAGCGAAGGAACGTTGTCGGGCGGTGCGCTCGGATTGCCATCAACGAGGACAACGTGGCATCCGACGCCGAGTCCTGGGCAGTGGCTGGCGGTGAGGACGGCGTCCTGAAATGTATTGCCACCAGCCATGAGAGTGGTGGATGTAAGGCAGCCCTGGTGGAAGAGTTCGCTCACAGAACGGTTGACGCCGGAGGTAAGAGCGAAATCATCTGCGTTAACAATGAGCCGCGGAAGCTGTGAGGGGAGATTACTCATCCTTATTAAAGGTAATGCTACCTAAACTACCTGAATTTGATGAATTTTTATTGGCCATGCGAAGTGTCGTTTAAATTGCGCCAAAGTAACGAAAATACAAGGTTTGCCGATGAGAGTAACGAATGGGATTGATGGTAGGATTAAACAATCTGGGCGGAAAGAAAATGTTATCCGTTTTGCATTTGAGTATGCAACCAGCTTTGTTACCAGGCATCACACTCATTATGTTTTGAATGATTTTCCTGTCTCGCTTTTTTGTTTGCAGGCAGGATGCACAAGGTATTTCATGCCAACACGAGAATATGCAGAACAGAATATGGTCGCCTCCGTGGCTGGCAGCCGGGGAGATTCTTCTACTGTTCTTGAGCGGCCGAGTGTCACTGGAATTGCGTGGGCGCTGCTGGATGTTCTGACCGCGTTGATCGGGTTCGGTATCTCCATGCACTATCGGCTGGACGTGGCGCATATTGGTGGTATTGGCGACCAGAATCGGTTGCTGCCTGCAATGCTGGGTGAGTATGGCGCATATGTTGCGTGGTTCTCGGTGTGCCTTGTGTTCTTTTCGCGCTCGTTCGGTTTATATGGTCCGATTCAGAATCGCAGCGGATTGAATGAACAGCGATTGACGTTGCAGGCAACGCTGGTTGCAGGTCTGCTGTTGTGTGGCAGCATCTACCTGATGCGTGGTGAAGCGGTGTCGCGTGTCGTTGTGGTGCTTTCGGTATTGCTGATTGCGACGATGCTTTGCGCGCGACGTGCGTTGTGGCGGTCGATGGTGTACACGCGCTATCGGGAGGGTGTGGATACGCGCAATGTGCTGATTATCGGGTCGGGACGCGTGGGCCATGCGCTACGCAATCACCTGGAATCGATGCGGCACCTGGGATTTCGCTTCCGTGGATTTATCGCGTTGACCGATACGGAAAAAGCGGTCGGCGATGCGGATGTGGTGGGCGATGTGGACAACTGCCTGTCCATTGCGCGAGCGCTGTTTGTGGATGAGATTTTCTTTTCGGTGCCGGCTGACAAGAAGACCGTGATTGAACTGGTGCAGAATGCGCGTGAGTTGGGCATTGATGTGCGCGTGATTCCGGATTTGTATGACGGCCTGGCATGGAATGCGCAGGTGGAATATGTGGGGCAGTTCCCGACGATTCCGTTGCATCGCCGCGATTTCCCGATGGGTTCGTTCATGGTGAAACGCGCGATGGATATTGTGCTTTCATTCTGCGCTCTGGCGGTTCTGAGCCCTCTATTGCTTGCGCTGGCGATTGCTGTGCGGCTGGATTCGCCGGGACCCATTCTGTACCGTGCGCGTCGTATAGGACGCAAGGGACGTACCTTCGACTGCATGAAGTTCCGCACCATGGTGATAAACGCCGACAAATTGAAAGAGCAGTTGGCGCACCTGAACGAACGCGATGGCATCCTGTTCAAGATGACGAACGACCCGCGTATTACGCGTGTGGGACGTGTGCTGCGCAAGTATTCGCTGGATGAGATTCCGCAGTTTCTCAATGTGCTGAAGGGCGATATGAGCCTGGTAGGGCCGCGTCCTCCGATTGCATCGGAGGTGGAGCGTTATGATCTGTCGCATCTGCGCCGCCTGGACGTGCTGCCGGGCATTACCGGACTGTGGCAGGTAGAGGCACGGCAGGATCCTTCGTTCGACAGCTATATTTCGCTGGATACAGCGTATGTGGAGAACTGGAGTCTGTGGCTGGATTTGAAAATTCTGGTACGCACTGTCAGCGTGGTCATTGGCGGTACCGGAACCTAGGATTTTGCGCTATTAGGTCGTGTTTGAAACAGACGGTTGGGTATTTACTCAGCCGTCTCTTTTTTGTTTATGGCTTTTGTTTGAAGCTTTTTGCTTGAGGTGCTTCTGGTTGTTCTGTCGGGATGCGGATACATGAAGGTTGGCGAGATAATGGTGTTGTGAAGATTGCACTGGCGCAACTGAATCCCACCGTAGGCGACTTTAAGGGCAACACCCAACGCATTCTGGAAACGGCACGCAGCGCGGCGCGGATGGGCGCGGAACTGGTGGTGTTTCCTGAGCTTTCGATACCCGGCTATCCACCGCAGGATTTGCTGGAAGACGAGAGCTTTCTGAATCATTGCGAAGGTTCGCTGCAAGAGATTGCGGGTGCAACGGCTGAGGCCGGGATGCCTGCGATTCTTTGCGGAACGGTGCTGCGGTCGGATGTGCGTCCGGGCAAGGGTGCGCGCAATGTGGCAGCGTTGTGCTTTGGCGGCAAGGTGCAGTTTGTGCAGCAGAAGATGCTGCTGCCGTTCTACGACGTGTTCGATGAGCAGCGATACTTTCAGCCTGCGGAGTCGCAGTCGCTGGTGGAGTTTGGCGGCGAGGTGCTGGCGATTACGATCTGTGAGGATGCGTGGAACGACAAGGACTTCTGGCCTGATCGCTTCTACAGCAACGATCCTGTGGACAAGTTGATGACGAGCGTATTGCCGGATGGTCGCAAGGCGACTGTGTTGCTGAATCTTTCTGCTTCGCCCTATTGGGAAGGCAAGCAGCAGGTGCGGCGCAGCATGATTGGAACGCTGGCAAAGAGTTATGGCGTGCCTGCGGCTATGGTGGCGCAGGTGGGCGGCAATGACAGCCTACTGTTTGATGGCGCTTCGTTTGTTGTGAACGTGCAGGGCGAAGCGGTGGTGACGGCTAAGAGTTTCGAGGCAGACCTTATAGTTTTTGACACTGCGAATACAAAGGCGAATGCAGCGTCGGTAGTCGATGGCATTGAAGCGGTGTGGCTGGCGCTGGTGATGGGTGTGCGCGATTATGTGCGCAAGTGCGGCTTCAGCAAGGCGCTGGTGGGTTTGAGTGGCGGTATTGATTCGGCGGTTGTGGCTGCGATTGCTGTGGCTGCGCTGGGCAAAGAGAATGTGCTGGGCATTGGGATGCCGAGCGAGTTTTCGTCGAGCGGTTCGATTGGCGATGCGCGCGCGTTGGCGGAGAGGCTTGGCATTCAGTTTGAACTGATTGCGATTCGCGATGTGGTGAGCACGATGGAGATGGCGTTGCAGCCGTTGTTTGATGGCACTCCGTTTGGATTGGCGGAGGAGAATATGCAGGCGCGTATTCGCGGAACTCTGTTGATGAGTGTGTCGAACAAGTTCGGCCACCTGGTGTTGACAACGGGCAACAAAAGCGAGATGTCGGTGGGCTATTGCACGCTGTATGGCGATATGGTGGGGGCGCTGGCAGTGATTGGTGATGTGTGGAAGACGCGCGTGTACGACCTTGCGCGGTTTATCAATCGCGAAGGCGAGGTGATTCCGCAGAACACGATCACGAAGCCGCCGAGTGCGGAGCTTCGTCCTGACCAGAAGGATACGGATTCGTTGCCACCATATGAGGTGCTTGATCCGATCTTGCAGGCGTATGTGGAGCGATATGAATCGGCCAACGAGATTGTGGAACGCCAACATGCAGATCGTGAACGTGTGGAGCAGGTGTTGCGGCTGGTGGAACGCAGCGAATACAAACGGCAGCAGGCTGCACCGGTGTTGAAGGTTACGGCGAAGAGTTTTGGTACGGGCAGGCGGTTTCCGTTGGCGGCGCGTGTGCGTCAGGCGTAAGTTGTCCTTGAGATGGTTCGGAAAAGTTTTGGATAGAGTGAGAAGATAAGGACGATGATGCGAATTCCGTCTCTGCTTTCTCTGGCCGGTGTTGCGGCTTTGTGTGTGAGTTCTTTTGCACCTGTGTTGGCGCAGGCACCTGCGAATGCCAGCCCGTTTCCGGCAGTGAACCAGAAGTATTTCGATGCGGCTTCACCGACTGCGGCTGAGGTGGATGCGTTTCTGAAGGCGATCTGGGGATATGACGCGAATCGTTCGTGGCGGGTGATGGCGGTGCAGAAGACACCGGCGCCGGGCGTGAGCAAGGTAACGATCTTTGTTGCGGACAAGAGCCAGGGCAACAAGGTGGACAGCGTGCGCTTTTTTGTGACAGCGGATGGCAAGTTTGCCATTGCGGATACTGTATTCCGTTTTGGTCCGCATCCGTTTGCCGAGGATGCGAAGACGCTGGAACAGGAGGCCGATGGGCCTGCCGAGGGTGCTGCTTCGAAGAAGATTCTGATTGTGGAGTTTGCGGATCTGCAATGCCCGCACTGCAAGGAAGCGGTACCCACGATTGAGCAGTTGCGCAAGGATTTTCCGGAGGCAAGGTTTGTCTTCCAGAACTTTCCTTTGGTGGACATCCATCCGTTTGCGTACAAGGCTGCGGCAACGGGAAATTGTGTGGCTGGGCAGAAGGGTGATGCTGCGTTTTTCACTTACATCAAGGACGTGTTCGAACATCAGGAAGCTTTGACCGATGCGATGGCAGAGATGACGATGACGAACGCGGTGAAGGCTGCTGGAGCTGATCCGGCGAAGGTGGCTGCGTGTGTTGCGTCACCTGCTGCGAAGCAGAAGCTGGATGGCGAGATTGCGCTGGCGAATAAGCTGGGCGTAGACCAGACGCCGATGCTGGTGGTGAATGGGCACCTGATGCCGTTGGGCGGTGTGCCTTACGAGACGGTGAAACAGGTGATTGATTGGGACTTGAAGCAGGAAGGTCTTAAGTAAGGTTTACGTTTTTGCATTTGAGATAGGCCCGGCTATGTGTCGGGCTTCATCTTTTTGAGATTTACTTCTGCGTTAGGAAGATAAAGCGGGCAACGAAGAGGGCTGCGAGGACGAAGAGCAGCCAGTCTTTGCGCGAGGCTTTGCCGCTGAAAAGCCGCAGGATGGCGAAGGTGGTGATGCCGATGCCGAGTCCGTTGGCGATGGAGTAGGTGAGCGGAATCATCACGAGTGTGAGGAAGGCGGGGATGGCCGCGGTGGCGTCGGCCCAGTCGATTTCTGCGATGGAACCGAGCATGAGTGCGCCGACGATGATGAGTGCGGGCGATGTGGCCGCGGGTGGAATGGCGCCGACGAGTGGCGCGATGAAGAGCGATGCGAGGAAGCAGAGTCCGGTGACGATGGCGGGGATGCCGGTGCGTCCTCCGGCGGCGACTCCTGCGGAGGACTCGATGTAGGAGCAGACGGTGCTGGTGCCGGTGAGAGAACCGGCGATGGTGGCGGTGGCGTCGGCGAAGAAGATACGCGAGAGGCGCGGGATTTTGCCGTTTTCGGGGATGAGTCCGGCCTTCTTGGTGACGGCGACGAGTGTGCCCACGTTGTCAAACAAGTCGACGAAGAGGAAGACGAAGATAATCTCAAGCGCGCCGGTGTGGAGTGCGCCACGGATGTCGAGTTGGAACGCTGTTGCGGAGAGCGCGGCCAGCGAAAGGTGTTGCGGTGTCCAGTGAACCTGGCCGAAGACGTATCCGGTGAGTAGCGTTCCTGCGATTCCGATGAGGATGGAGGCACGCACGCGCATCATCTGGAGGATAGCGATGAAGAGCAGTCCGAAGATGGCTAGCAGTGTGCCGGGTGCGCGCAGGTTTCCGAGGGCAACTGTTGTTTCAGGATCGCGCACAATGATGCCGGATTCCATGAGTCCGATGAAGGCGATGAAGAGGCCCACGCCGCCGGCGACCGATGCGTGCAGTTCGCGTGGAATGGCTTCTACGAGAAGTTGGCGGATACCTCCGAATGTGAGGAGAAGAAAGATGACACCGGAGAGAAAGACGGCGCCGAGTGCTGTCTGCCAGGGGATGTGCATCTTCAGGCAGACAGTGTAGGTGAAGTAGGCGTTGAGTCCCATGCCGGGCGCGAGTGCCAGCGGATAGCGTGCGAGGACGCCCATGAGGATGGAACCAAACGCAGCGCAGAGGCATGTGGCCGCGGTGACGGCGGCGATGGGCATGCCGGTTTTGGAGAGGATGGCCGGGTTCACAAAGATGATGTAGGCCATGGTGAGGAAAGTGGTGAGTCCGGCCAGAATCTCTGTGCGCCACGTGGCGTGGAGGCTTTGGAAATGGAAGTAGCGTTCGATGCGCTGACGCACGTGGAATAAGCCCTTTACGAAGGAGTGGTTATGGTCACTATACGGCAGGCGGTGGCGGGGTGTGTCGCAGCTTGCGCGCGCGGCGAGCAAAGATTTGCAGGACGTTTTATTCTTGACATTAGAATGTTTCGGCATGCGGGGTGGTTTTGTATGTCGAGCCAGCCCGGCGTGTATGCGGTGCAGCTTTTGTGGCAGCGCCAGATAAATCGAGTGCGCAGGTTGATGAGGACAGGCAGTTGGCATCTGTAGACCGCACCATCCAGTTGATTCGCATTGGTGAACAGGCAGGCAGCAGTTGTTCGGCTGGGCTTGCCGATGATCCGTGGGAGAGCGATCGCCACAGCGGGTATGGCCCCGGCGCTTCGGAGCGCGATCACGTGCCGACGGATGCGCCGGTGCAGGGTGTGATTCCGAACGAGTATCGCAATGCCTCGGCCGAGGAGCTTGACCTGCGGATTCGCGCGGCGAAACATGCGCTTGGCGAACGGCTTGTGATCCTTGGCCACTTCTATCAGCGCGATGAAGTGGTGAAGTATGCGGATTTTGTAGGCGATAGTTTTCAACTGGCGCAGGCGGCGAAGACGCGTCCGAATGCGGAAGCGATTGTGTTCTGCGGCGTGCATTTCATGGCGGAGACGGCGGATATGCTGTCGCGTCCAGAGCAGGCGGTGGTGCTGCCGAATCTTGCGGCGGGATGCTCAATGGCCGATATGGCCGATGAAGACAACGTGCAGGATTGCTGGGAAGAACTGGAAGCACTGTACGGAACGGAGCCGGATGCAGAGGGACGCGCGCCTGTGATCCCGGTGACGTACATGAATTCATCTGCGGCGTTGAAGGCTTTCTGCGGACGGCATGGCGGCATTGTGTGTACGTCGTCGAATGCGGCGCAGGTGCTGGTGTGGGCGTTTGAACGTGGCCAGCGCGTGTTGTTTTTTCCAGATCAGCACCTGGGACGCAATACGGCAAAGCACATGGGCGTTCCGCTGGAACAGATGCCGGTGTGGACGCCGGAGCAGACGCTGGGCGGCAACAGCGAAGAAGTCATGCGTGCGGCGAAGGTGATTTTGTGGCACGGGTTCTGCTCGGTGCACAAGCGCTTTACGGTGGAGCAGATTCGCCATGCGCGGCACAGGCACTCGGGGGTAAAAGTGTTGGTGCATCCTGAGTGTCCGATGGAGGTGGTGGATGCCGCAGATGAGGCGGGATCGACGGACTTCATCAAGCGCAGGATTGAAGCGGCTGAACCGGGACAGATCTTTGCTGTAGGGACAGAGATCAACATGGTGCAGCGGCTGGCGGACGAACATCCGGAGCACACGATCTTTTGCCTGGACTCGATTGTGTGTCCCTGCTCAACGATGTATCGGATTCATCCGGGGTACCTGGCGTGGGTGCTTGAATCGTTGGAACGCGGCGAAGTCGTGAATCGCATCACTGTTGCGGAAGAGATTGCTGAACCGGCGCGTGTGGCGTTGGAACGCATGCTGAGCGTGAAACCGAAATGAAGCCAACACAGGAATCGATTGCGCGTGTGGTGCGCATGGCGCTGGAAGAAGATGCGCCGTGGGGCGATGTTACTTCGGAAGTCTTGATTGCAGAGAGCGCGCGCGTGACCGCCGTACTTGCTGCACGCGAAGATGGCGTGCTGTGCGGTGAAGATGTCTTTACCGCCGCCATGCAGATAGTGGACCCGGCGACGCGCGTGGATTTTTCCGTGCATGACGGAGAGCGATTCGCTGCGGAGCAGGTGCTGGCTACGGTGAGTGGATCGGCTCGCAGCGTGCTGCGCGGGGAACGTGTTGCGTTGAATTTTGTACAGCGTTTAAGCGGGATTGCAACGATGACGGCGAAGTACGTTGCGGAGACCGCAGGCATGAAGGCGCGCATTGTGGACACGCGCAAGACGACTCCGGGATTGCGTGTGCTGGAACGGCATGCGGTGCGTTGTGGTGGCGGGTCGAACCATCGGTTTTCGCTGTCGGATGTGGTGCTGGCAAAGGATAATCATCTGGCTCTGCTGGGCGAGGGTGACGAACTTACTGCTGCGTTATTGAAGGCTCGCAGGCTGTTGCCGCATACGACGCACTTCGAGGTTGAGGTGGATCGTGCCGACCAGATTGAGCCGGTACTGAAAGCTGGCGCGGACACGATCATGCTGGACAACTTCACAACCGAGCAGATGCGCGCAGCAGTGCTACAGATTGCCGGACGTGCTCTGGTGGAAGCGAGTGGTGGCGTGCAGTTGCCGCGCATACGCGAGATTGCGGAGACGGGCGTGGATGTGATCTCAGTGGGTGCGTTGACAACCGCTGTCCGTGCACTGGATCTTGGTTTGGATATGGAACACGCAGGATAAAAACTTTAAGGGTTGAAGTCGGGAGAATGTCCTTTCGGTATTCTCTGTTACTTCAACCCTTTAATTTTTGTGTGTGTTTTGGCGCTATGTTTGTTTTCTCTACGACGCCGAGGCTTCGTTTGTGGTCATGGGAGTGGCGGGGTAGCGCTGGTCGGCCACCATCACGCGTGTGACTTCTTCGACGGTACCGATGCGGCCTCGAGCCCCGGCGCGGGTGCAGTTGAGTGCTGCGGCTGCGCAGGCGTAGTCGAGCACTCGTTCCTGCGGCCAGCCCTGCAGCAGGCCGTAGATGAATCCGGCGTGGAAGAGGTCGCCTGCGCCCGTGGTATCGACCGTGGAGACGCGGTAGGCGGGGCGCTGTACGAGGTTTTCTCCGTCGTAGGTGAGGACGCCGTCGAGGCCGAGCGTGATGCCCGCGAGTTTGCAGTCGGCGCGTTCCTGCAGGAGCTTGAGTGCCTTGACCGGGTCGTGTTCACCAGTGAGCGCGGTGGGGAATTCGCGGCTGGCAAGAACGTAATCCACCAGAGGCAGAAGGTCGTCGACGCCGGGACGGATAACGTCGAGGTCGGCGATGACGGGGATGCCGGCTTCGCGCGCCCAGGTGGCGGCGGTGATGGCGGCGTTGGTATGGTAGCCATCGACCAAAAGGGCGCGGGCGGAGAGAATCCAGTCGCGCTGAAGGTCCTCGGGTTGCAGGGTAAGACGCGGGTCGCGGTGGCAGAGGACGGTGCGTTCGCCCGCGCTGTCAACGAGGATGAGCGACTGTGGACTGGCTGCGTCTTCTACTGTGGCGATGCGGGTTTCCACGCCGACGTCGTCGAAGGCCGCACGATGCAGTCGAGCGGCGTAGTCGTCGCCGAGACGGCCGATGTAACGCGTGCGCAGACCCCAGCGGCGACACGCGATGACAGCGGTGGAGACTTCGCCACCGAGCAGGATGCTGCGTTCGCTGTACTCGGTTTTGGAACCAAGTGTGGGGAAGCCGGCCAGCGGAATGACTGTATCCGTTGCGTTCAGGCCTACACCAACGAGATCGACCTTTGTGCTCTTTGCCTTATGCGACATCTTCTTCATGGTACTCGTTGCGGTTGCGCTTTGCGACTGTCGTTCTGAAAAGCACAACCGCGTTTGCAACGATTATTCAGTGCCCAGTTATTGCTGGGCACGCTCGGACATTCTGCTACACACATCTCAGAAAACGAGATGTAGGGCACCCGGCACCTGAACCTCCATCTTGATAAAGAACGGGATGTGAGGCACCCGTTTTGTGGTTGTTCTCGGTTTTAGTGTTGAAGAAAAGAACGCCCCGGAATGTGGCCGGGGCGTTGGGTAGAGCTTTGTTGTTGTAGTGGTTTTGTGGCCGTTACCAGTCGAGTTTGGACGGAAAAAATTCGGCGAACAGGTCGTCGTAGTAGGGCTTCAGTTCTTTCATATCGGGCTTGGTGTGGCCCTTGGAGTAGAGGTCGTAGGGATTAAATCTGAGCACCCACTGCTTCATCTCGCGATCCTGCTCGTTGCACAGGTGCTCGTAGGCGCCGTGGCGATGCCATGCGTAGAACGAGTGGTAACGCAGCATGTAGAGCGCCTCGATGGGCAGGTAGTTTTTCATCACCTCGTAGATGTAGCCATCGTGGCCGAAGCTCATCTTCACGTTGTCGAGGCCGCAGTTGGGTTCGTAGACGCCGTATTTAGTGTTGTAGCGCGGGTCATTGAAGTCGGGGTTGGCCTTGAAGTATTCGGGGAAGACGATCTGGTCGGAGTAGGCGCAGCCGGTGGGGAAGGTGTCGCCGACGACTCCCCATTGCGGTTCGCCGTAGAGGCAGAGGCATTTGCCGAGGTCGTGTACAAATCCGGTGGCTACCATCCAGCGCGGCTCGTTGTTGGCTCGCATAGCTTCGGAGGTTTGCAGGAGATGTTCGATCTGCGTGAGATCGGTGTCGGGGTCGCTGTCGTCGACGAGGGTGTTCAGGTACTCGGCCGCCTCCCAGATGCTCTTTTTGCCGCGCGTGAGGCCGAAGTATTCCTTCTCCTTGCCCAGCACGTATTCGTGCGTCTGGTAGGTGTGGTTCAGACGATAAAATTCGGCAACGCCGGGGTTTGCCTGTGCGTCGTAGACGCGGAACTCCTCTTCGGTTTTGCCTTCCTTGTAGCGGCCCTGAAGAAACTCTTCCCAATCGTCTTCGATTGGCAGGCCATGCTCTGCGGCGGTATCGACAACTGCTGTACCCATGTTTGCAACCCTCCGGCGCCACGAGATTCTCACGGCGCTTAGTTAGCGGTAACTATAGCCGGAATTCCGCACGCTTCGCAAGAGAAATGTTTACCGAAACGTAATAATTTACGCCAGGTTTTTGTGCGGCCTCGAAGGATGAATTTAGCGGGGCGGGGTGGCGGAGGATTCGCGGACTACGAGTGTGGGTTCAAGCAGGATGGTGGTCTCCGGAAGGCTTTGTTTTTCGGAGAGGGCGACGGCCATGCGGGCGGCTTGCTGGCCCAGGCGGTCGGTGCCGTGGTCGATGGAGGTGAGCGGTGTGCGCAGGTAGCGGGCATAGCGCATGTTACCGCAGCCGACGAAGGCGATGTCGCCGGGGATGGAGTGTCCGGCATCGCGGGCGGCGTCCATGGCGCCGATGGCGGCAAGGTCGTTGTAGCAGAAAACAGCGTCGATCTCGGGGTGCTTTGCCAGCAGTTGCTGCATGGCGGCGTAGCCTTCGCGGTCGCCGGATTCGTCGATGTGTTCGAGCGAGACGATCAGTTTTTCGTCCACTGCGATCTCGGCGGACTGAAGCGCGGCGCGGTATCCACGCTGGCGCTCGGTGGAGGGGCTGAGCGCGCGGCTGGTGATGTGTGCAATCTTGCGGCGACCGGTGTCAATGAGGTGCCGCGTGGCAACCAGTCCTGTGAGGAAGTCGTTGGAGCCGACGAAGGGGGCTTCGAGCGCGGGATAGTTTCGGTCGATGAGCATATACGGTGTGCGTTCGTCGCGTACAGGATAGATGCGCTTCAACTCAAGCTGGCAGGAGGCGAGCAGCAGTGTGTCCACGCCGCGGCTGAGTAGAGCGCGAATCTCGGCCTGCTCGATGGAGGGATTATCTTCCGATGAAGCGATGAGAAGGGCGCGTCCGGTCTCGCGCAGAACCTCGGAGAGCGACTTGGCAAATTCGGCGAAGAAGGGCTGCACGAGGTCGGGTACGACCAGGCCCATGGTGTAGGTTTTGCCGCTGGCAAGGCCGCGTGCCAGAAGGTTGGGCTGGTAGTTCAGCTCGCGCATGCGTTGCAGAACGCGCGCACGGGTGGCTTCGCTGATGTCGGGGTTGCCGCGAAGCACCTTGGAGACGGTGACGGTGGAGACACCCAGCTCGCGGGCTATGTCTTTGAGTCGAACGGCCACGAGACAAGTGTACTTGGGAAGGTTGTGCTTTGTCTCTTTGGCGGGTTTGTTGCCTGGGTGCCCCACATCTCAAGGAACGAGATGTGGGGCACCCAGCCATTAGCTCCTGGCTTTTGGCTAAGAGCTAATGGCTAGGAGCTAAAACTGAATCTGCATATGGCTATTCATTTTCCTCTTTAGGAGAAGCGGGTCTGGCGTTTCAAGCGGAGGCCGGTTACGACCAGGCTGACGATGAGGATGATGCCTAAGACGGCCATCCATGCGTAGTTCATTTCGAGTGGCGGTACGACGGCTCGGACAGCAAGCACGACGAAGAGGCCGGTGGCGAGGGTGACGATGAGGTAGTCCCACCAGCGGCGTTTTTCTTCGCGTCCGCTGAACTCGTCGCCGGCCTGAGCGAGCAGCGTTTCGTTGTAGTCGAGGCCGTAGCGGTCGCATTCGCGTTCGAGTGCCTTGTTGCGCGAGCTGTGTTCTCCGGCGGATGCCTTGGCGGTGCTGATGAAGAGCGCGCCGAGGATCATGATGAGCGAACCACCGAGAACAAGAGCTTTGTGAGGCATGTCGGCGTGGCGCAGTTCGCCGAAGACGAGTGCGCCCCAGGCCAGTCCCCAAAGCTGGTTGGTATTGGAGAGCGGGATGCCGCGACCGATGCCGAGGTACTTGGTGGCGAACTGTTGGAAGAGGTCGCCGATGACCCAGACGAATCCGCCGAGGAAGAGCCAGAAGAGCAGCGGGCCGCTTTGGGCGAGGGTGAAGGCTGAGGAGTTGCGTCCGCCGTCGAGCGTCCAGGTGAGAACGAACATGGTGAAGAGTTCGCCGATGGTGAACGCGGTGACGAACGAGAGCGGATTCATGCCGCTGAGGTAAGCCTTGCGATAGGGCACGTACATGGTGCCCCACATGAGGCTGGCTCCGATGGCGGCGAGTACGCCTCCCAGGGCGTTGTGACCGGCAGCGGTGGCGCCGTGCAGCGTGCTGAAGCCCAGCATAATGGCGGCGATGATGATGCAGGTGGTGCCTGCCACTACTTTGGTGACGGTCTTGCCATCGGCGCCTTGCAATTCACGGAAGAGAATCCGGCCCCAGAAGAGTCCTACGAGTGAGTTGGTGTTCCACATGGGGAAGGCGACGGCGAGGCCCACGTCGCGGATAGCGAAGACGGTGAGCGTGTTGGCCACAGCCCATAGAGCACCGGCGAGGATGGCCCACACCAGCAGATGCTTGCGCTTCATCAGGTCGGCGAAGACGTAGCCGGTGCCTTTGAGCAGGGTGGGAAATGTCCAGCGTGCGGTGAAGACGCCGGCCACCATGCAGAGTGAGATGGCAAAGGGCGAAAAGCCCGCAGTGACGAGCTTGGTAGGCGCTTCAGCCGCGCCAAGCCACACGCCCGCGGTGAGTCCGCAGAGAACACCGAGAGTATGCAGCGAATTCGAATTGGAAGAGTTTGTCTGCGACAGGGCCGTGATCCTGGAAGTGATTTTTCTTTGCGTATCGGGTTCGTGGAGGCTTCGTATGTTAGTGCAGAGCAACTAACAGTGCCAGCCCGAAGGCGAGCACCGCTACCGGAACCCAGAACTGAACGTCGGTAAGGATGGAACGCGTGCTGCGGCGAATGTTCAACGTATGTGCCTCAAATGCGATGGAGCTTTGCGAGTGTCACGTTAGGTGTCGGGAACGGCGATGTCAAGTTCTGGCGTGGATGGGACGGCGTTTCTCAAAATGATGTCGGTTTGGCAACCGGCTGCAAGCACGCGAAGTTCCATTCATGGCTTCATTCAGATGAAAACGGTATAGACTGCGGGTAAGACGGGTTCCCCCCGACTGAAGTCCCCCGGCTGCCAGCCGTGATGGAGTGAGTTGCTGTGCTGCTTCAACCCAAGCTGAATCTGCGTGTTTCTCAACGCCAGGTGCTGACGCCCGGACTGGTGCAGATGGTCAGCGTACTGGCTCTGAACAAGCTTGAGCTGAAGGAGATGATTAACGCCGAAGTGGTGGAGAACCCGGTGCTGGAGGAGATAGAAGACTCCTCCGAGACTCTGGAAGAGCTTGACGCCCGCGAAGGCGAATGGGAACTCTCCGCCGAGCAGCAGATGGCCGAATCGGAGCGCGAGGAAAAAGACCCCTTCGACGAGATCGACATGGGCGAGTACTTCCAGGAGTATCTCGATCCGGGATTCCGCGTGGCCGGGCCGTCGTTTGAAGAGATTGACTCACCCTCGTTTGAAAACTTTCTCTCGCGTCCGGGGACGTTGACGGACCATCTGCTGTGGCAGTTGAGCTCGATGTCGCTGCGTGCGGAGCTGCGGGCGGCGTGCGAGGTGATTGTCGGCAACCTTGAAGACAACGGCTACCTGCTGGCAACGAATGCGGAGTTGGCGGCGTTGGATGAGAACGGCGATGCGTCCGAGGCGTTGATGGCGGAGGCGCGTGGCGTGGTGCAGTCGCTGGACCCACTGGGTGTTGGCGCTGCCGATCTGCGGGAGTGCCTGTTGTTGCAGATTGGGGCTGGGTTGGCGCAGCTGCCAGCTGCCGTTGCGAACTCGTCTGAAGAGGAAGTAACACAGGATGAAGCACAGCTTCGCCGCGGACAGATGGAACTGGCCGCGACGATTGTGCGGGAACATCTGCCGCTGTTGCAGAAGCGCGATCTGCGTGAGCTGGCCAGGTTGCTGCACGTAACCCAGGAAGAGACGGGCGAGGCGATTCAACTGATTCGTTCGCTCGATCCGCGTCCTGGACTGCGCTACAACCAGCCGGAAACGCGGCTGATTGAGCCGGATGTGGCGTTTGTTCGTCGCGGCGATGACTGGGTGGTGGTGATGAACGAGGAAGACCTGCCCGCTCTGCGATTGAATGCGAACTATCGCCGCATGCTGCGCCAGAAGGATGCGGACCGCGAGGTGAAGGAGTATGTGAAGGAGCGCTATCGTTCGGCGATCCAGCTACTGCGCAATATCGAGCAGCGCAAGAACACGATTGTGCGTACATGCGAATCGATTGTGCGGCGGCAGCTGGATTTTCTTGAGCGCGGTGTGGATGCGCTGCGTCCGATGATGATCAAGGAAGTGGCCGAAGAGATTGGCGTGCATCCTTCGACGGTGTCGCGAGCGGTGGCGAATAAGTATGTGCATACGCCGCAGGGTGTGTACGAACTGCGCTTCTTCTTCAGCGAAGGCGTAAACGGGCCGGAGGGCGGCGATCTGCCGTTGATGCTGCTGAAGAAAAAAGTACGCAAGCTGATTGAGGACGAAGATGCGCGGAAGCCTTTGACGGACGACGCACTGGCAGGTGAGCTGCAACGGCAGGGAATCCAGGTGACGCGGCGCACAGTGGCGAAGTATCGGGAAGAGATGAATATTCCCAGTACCCACCAGCGTCGCCGTCGCGATTAGGCCGAATCAAAATGATCCACACCGTTGTGATTTTCAAGGGTTGACGTTTGTGTTCGAGAGGACTACAAACAGACTTCTAAGGCGCCGGGATCGCATGGCGTTCGTTGACCTTGTGAACTGTAACCCCGGCGCCTTATCCCAAGGTGAAGGAGGAAAACAGGATGGATCTGGAGATCACCGGAAGAAGCACACAGGTAACGGTAAGACTGCGTGCGCAGGCAGAAGAAGGACTCATTCGCATTCAAAAGATTCTCGGTCCCAAGTGCGTTGCGAAGATCGTGCTGGCATGTGAAAAGAATCGATGCGAAGTGGAAGTTACGGTGCGCAATACCATCAGTACATTTTCTTCTCGTACTTCCGCGAAGGAAGTGGAGATTGCCTTGAAGGATGCTCTCGAAAAGGTGGAACAGCAGGCGGTAAAGGCACGCAAGCGTGTTGTCACTACGCGCCATCATCCGCATACGGACGCTACAGGAAGTATCCGTATGCAGACGACGGATGCGGGCGAAGTGAATGCCTTGAAGTCGCATCACGGCGAAGCGCGCCCGGCCAAGACTGGTCTGGGCAAAGCGCTGGCTGCCATTGACGATGGAGAAACGTTCGACGAACAGGATGAAGCTGCGGCATAATTCGCGGCTGTTAAGGTGAGTGGTGTGTAAGCAATAAAGAAGCGCCCGCACTGGAGGAGTGTGTGGCGCTTCTTTGTGTTTGTTGGTACCTATGTTGGCGGCCGTTGCATAGTCTCTTTGTTGTGAATGCTGAAGATTTTTAGCGAAAGTGTAGAGCACGCCGTAGAAGTACGCGCCGTTTTCTTTCAGTGAAAACGGCACTCGCAGATGTTTGTTGACAGCACAGTATTGCGAAAAATGCTTTAGGATTCCCACATGGCCACGGACGAAAGCAGCCTTGGTAAGCAGAATGCGGCGCGTGTGGGCGGTGCAGAGCTTGTGGTGTTGACGGGACTCTCCGGCGCGGGCAAGCTTTCTGCGTTGAAGACCTTTGAAGACCTTGGCTTTTATGCTGTCGATAACCTGCCGCTGGAACTGATTCCGCAGTTCGCCGACCTCGTGCGTGGATCGAATGAGATTACGCGCGCGGTGATCGGTGTGGATGTGCGCGAGGGCATGATTGAACGCTTTCCCGCTATTTTGCAGCAGGTGCGTAAGGTACTGCCGACGTCGGTGGTGTACCTGGAGGCTTCGGACGAGGTGCTGGTTCGCCGCTACTCCGAGACGCGCAGGCCGCATCCTCTGCGCAGGAATCAACTTGTGACGGAGAGTATCAAGGCCGAACGCAATCGCATGGAGCCGATTCGTAATGTGGCCGATGTGTTGATCGATACTTCGCGCTTCAATGTACATGAGTTGCGTGCGCACATTAACGCGCAGTTCAGCCACAAGGAAGGCGAACAGCCGCTGCTGATTTCGACCATGAGCTTTGGCTTTAAAAACGGTGTGCCAACGGAAGCGGACATGGTCTTCGATGTGCGCTTTCTGCCGAATCCGCACTTCGTGCCGGAGTTTCGTCCATTAACAGGACGTGATGCCGAGGTGGCGAAGTACGTGATGGATTTCCCACAGACGAAGGAGTTCCTGGAACGAACGGAAGGCCTGTTGAAGTTTCTGTTGCCGCATTACGTGGCCGAGGGTAAGAGCTATCTGACGATTGCGTTTGGATGCACGGGAGGGCAGCATCGTTCGGTGGCGTTGGCCGAAGAGATGAGGAACAGGCTGAGCGATGCGGGCTATCGGGTGAAGGTAACGCATCGCGATATGCCGCGGTGAATGTGTTGAAGTTTAAGATAAGTGCTGTGCCTGCCAGTATGACAAACGGGAGCGGTGAATGAAGCGCATTCTGCGTTTGTTTCGCTACCTGAGTCCATACGTTTTGTACGCGCTGCTCTCCGTTGTGTTGATGGCGGTGGTGGGCGCGATGACGGCGCTGCGTATTCTGCTGGTAAAGCCGATTCTGGACAATGTGCTGTCGGCCAATCAGCAACCCACGGACATTCTTGTATTCAGGATTCCGCATACGTCGTGGGTATTGAATTTGCAGTGGATGGTGCCGCACCACTTTCACAATGCGTGGACGGTGGTGGCGTATGCGCTGGTGCTTTCGGCGGCGGTGAAGGCGGTTTGTGATTATGCGGGCACGTACCTGGTGAACTACGCCGGGTTCGGCATGATTACCGATCTGCGCAACGACCTGTATAACGCGGTGTTGAAGCGGTCGAGCGCGTTCTTTCAAAGGCACACGACAGGCGTTCTGCTCTCGACTCTCATCAACGATATTGAGCGTGTACAGATTGCGATGTCGTCGGTGCTGGGCGATCTGTTGCAGCAGGTTTTCACCATGCTGTTCATGGCCTGCGTGGTGGTGATTGAAGGCGGCAGTCTGGCGTGGGTGCTGCTGTTTTTTGTGGTGATTATTTTTTATTCGGCCAGAAAGATTGGCCGCGGTGTGCGCAGGACAACGCGCAAGGGGCAGGACAGGCTCTCGGACATTCAGCATATTCTGCACGAAACATTGACGGGCAATCGGATTGTGAAGGCCTTCGGCATGGAAGGCTGGGAGATGGCTCGTTTCCGTCGCGCTGCTCGCACGCTGCTGCGCGCGAATATGCGTGCGATTGGGATCAGTTCGATCTCGTCGCCGTTGATGGATGCGCTGGGTTCGATTGCGATTGCACTGCTGCTGATGATCGGACGCAATCGCATTGTGCATCAGGAGATGACGGCGGGTTCGTTTATCGCGTTTCTGATTGCGGTGTTTTCGCTGTACGATCCGATTCGCAAATTCGCTGTGTACTACAACAGCTTTCAACAGGCGCTGGGCGCCAGCGAAAAAATCTTTCAATTTCTGGACGAACCGGATGAGTTGCCGGAGAAGCCGGATGCCGTAAAGTTGCATGGCTTTCATGAAGGCATTCGCTTTGAAGATGTTCGCTTTGGCTATCGCGAAGAAGAGAACGAGGAGCACTTCCACGAAGTTCTGAAGGACATAAACCAGTATGTGCAGCGAGGCGAGGTCGTGGCGCTGGTGGGGCCGAGCGGCAGCGGAAAATCCACGCTGGTAAACCTGATTCCGCGCTTCTTCGATCCCACGGCGGGCTGCATCACGGTGGATGGATATGATATCCGCGATGTGACGTTGAGCAGTCTGCGCAAACTGGTGGGAACGGTGACGCAGGAGACGGTGTTGTTCAACGACACGGTGCGCAACAATATTGCATACGGCCAGCCGGATGTATCGATGGAGCGTGTGATGGCTGCGGCAAAGGCCGCGCTGGCGCACGACTTTATTGAACGCATGCCGGATGGATACAACACCGTGATTGGCGAGAAGGGATTTCGTCTTTCCGGTGGCGAACGTCAGCGATTGGCGATTGCGCGCGCGATTTTGAAGGATGCGCCGATTCTGATTCTGGATGAAGCCACGTCGGCACTGGACGCGGAGAGCGAGGCGCTGGTGCAGCAGGCGTTGTCGAACCTGATGGCGGAGCGGACGGTGGTGGTGATTGCGCACAGGCTTTCGACGGTGCGGCGTGCGGACCGCATCCTGGTGATGGAAGACGGGCAGATTGTGGAGTCGGGTTCGCATGCGGAGTTGCTGGCGCATGGCGGCATCTATCATCGTCTGTATACGATGCAATTTGCGGAGGACGATTCGGTGCCGGGGTTGAACGGCGAACTCTCTTCCGTGGAAGGTATTTAAAGCAGCAAGAGAACAGGGATTATGGCGGGGATTCTTTTTATCATTTCGGCTCCGAGCGGTTCAGGTAAAAGCACGCTGGTGGGCGAGTTGCGCAAGTATGTTGAGGGTTTGGAGTTTTCGGTTTCGTACACGACGCGTTCGCCACGCGGCAGCGAAGAGAATGGAAGGGAATACAACTTCACTACGCGCGAAGACTTTGAACGCATGATTGCGCAGGACGCGTTCCTGGAGTGGGCCGATGTGTTTGGCAACTATTACGGTACGGCGCGGTCTGCGTTGGCACTGGCGGCGGAACATGGTCGCGACCTGCTGCTTGATATCGATGTGCAGGGTGCGACGCAGGTGATGGAGAGGATGCCGGAAGCGGTGTCGATTTTTATTCTGCCGCCGGGGCCGAAGGTGCTCGAAGCTCGTTTGCGGAATCGCAGCACGGCGGAAGGCATGACGGATGAGGCTGTGATCGAGCGTCGTTTGCAGCAGGCGCATAGTGAGCTTGCGGTCGTGAATCGCTACAGGTTTGCGATTGTGAACGATGTGCTGGATACGGCTGCCGCGGAGTTGCGCGCGATTGTGTTACAGGCACGGGGAATGGCCACGGCAGAGGAATCGGCGCTGGCAGAGAGCTGCCGCACGAATGCGTCGCCGGAACGCGTGCAGGGCGTATTGCGTGCATTTGGGAATTGATTGTATGGTTCCATCGGTTCGCCGATATGTAGAGCCTCGCTTTGCGAAGGGATATTTTTCTGGCGAGAAAAACGATGACGGCGAGTCGTGTTTTTGTTGTTGGCATTGCCGGGATGCATCCTGATACCCCGTTGTTGCGACTTCCGATAAAAATCTTCGCTCAGTGAACTCGTCTTGGGATACAGTGTCGTCAAGCAGTATGGAGGCCCACAGCAATGAGCGATGTACGAGAAGGCGCAGACCTGCAGAGTTACGATTCGCTTCTGAACAAGTACAGCCTGGTGAAAGGAGCTGCGCGTAGAGCGAGGCAGCTTCAATCCGGTGCGGTACCACTGGTGGCGACCAACAGCATGAAAGCCTGCCGTGTGGCGCAGGATGAGATACGCACCGGGCAGGTGCAGTATTTTGTAAAGCCTAAGAAAATGATCTCTCCGATGTTGTAGGTTTCCACAAGGAGCGCTCCTGATTCTTCCGCTGTGTGCGGACGAACAGCATGGCACGCACCTACAATGGAAACCATGGATGTAAGCGCGGAAGCATTGCGGGGATACCTGGAGTACCTGCGCGATATGGGGCTGTATGACCTGTACCGCAATGGCGACGTGTCGTCGGACAGTGCTGTAGCGGAGTGGTGGCAGAAGGTTGTGGCTATGCCCTCGGCTGCTGCTGCGACTTCAGTTGCGCGTCCGGCGGTTTCTGCTGCTGTAGCGGGGATGCGTGGCGCTCCGCCGAAGCCACAGACGCCTGCGGTGCGACCAGCGGTTTCGCGTCCGTTGTCTTCACCTTCGTCTTCTCCGGAGGTTATTCTTTCGCCGCCGGTTGGAGTTGTTGCTTCAAGTGGAACCTCAACTTTATCGAAGCCGCAACCTGCACCCGCATCGCCACCGTCTTCGGAGGATCTGGATTTTCTGAATGATGATTCTCATCCTGCGGGACCATTCGCACCCCCTGCCATGCCTCTAATCAGTTTCAATAATCTTGCGCCTTTGCCTGCCGTTCGCGTGGCTCCTGAAGAAAAGGCCGTTGCGTTACAGCGTGTGCGCGAAACCATTGGCGATTGCACGCGGTGTCCGCTTGCCTTTGCCGGTCGCCACACGATTGTGTTCGCGGACGGTGACCCGAATGCGCAGTTGATGTTTGTGGGTGAAGGGCCGGGTGCGGATGAAGATGCGAGCGGTATTCCGTTTGTGGGTAAGGCGGGACAGTTGCTGAACAATATGATGGGCGCCATGGGATTGAAGCGGGAACAGGTCTTCATCGCGAATGTAGTGAAGTGCCGTCCGCCGAAGAACCGCACGCCGGAGCCGATAGAAGCGAATACCTGTTCTCAGTTTCTGCTACAGCAGGTGGATATCGTGCAGCCGAAGGTGATCGTGGCTCTGGGAGCGACGGCGGCAACGTATCTGCTGGGCGTGCGGCGCTCTCTGAGCGGCTTGCGTGGGCATTGGCATGATGTACGCGGCGCAAAGTGCGCGGTCACATTCCATCCTGCGTATCTGTTGCGTGATCCACGACAGAAGGGCGAAGCATGGAAGGATCTGCAACGTGTGATGGCGGAACTGGGATTGAAAGCACCTGCGCGCGGTTAGCTGAGTGGTAGAGATGAGGCGACCTGAAGACGTCGTAGAGGAATTTCAGAGAGCGTGGAATCTCCATGATCTGGCGGCGTTTGCTGCACTCTTCTGCGCGGACGCTACGTTTGTGAATCGGTTCGGTCACTATGTACGTGGCGTTCAACAGATTGTGGCTTTACATGCGCCGATCTTCGAGACGATCTATAGCGACTCCACGATGGAGAACGAAGTCATCGCTGCGATTCCTCTTGGGGAGAGTGTCGCCATTGTCCACTGCTGGAGTCGTCTTACTGTGGGAGCGGTTCATCCTGCGGGGCCGCATGCTGTGGATACGGTGATCCTTGCAGTGTTAAGACACGGGCCCGATGGATGGCTCATTCAGGCACTCGAAAACGTCACCGTAACCAATCCACGCACAGGCGAGCCTGTACTGCGCGCATAACTACAGGTCGTATCGCAGCATAATGCTTCATGCCTGCTGCGAACAGTGAAAGCTGAGTCGTAAGGCTAAGCGGCGTTGGGTTCGCTGGTGGGTGTGGTGGTTTTTCGTGAGCGTGTTACGGCTTTGGCTATGGAGCGTGCCGGGGTTTGAGGCGAGTCGATAGGGCGCTTGTATTTGAGTGTGTAACGATTGCGTGTCTGGCGGTTGATGTACGTGTTGAGGCCTGCGCCTGCGCGGGCGAGCTGTTTCATCACGCGGAGATGCAGGCGGCCTGTGGACGTGGGGGTGAAGACGTAGACATCGCCGCTGCGAAATTGCACGTGCAGATCGTCGTTGACGAGTGCATACGCAACGATGCCGGAACCTTGCCCACTGCGGTAGGCCTGAAACGTGGACTCACTCATACACTAGAAGATGTGTTTTCTTTCGCAGATGTCGCCTTGCCTGTTCCATTAGACCGCACTTTCACCTACAAGGTAAGCGGCGGCGCTCCGGTTGTGGGGGCGCGGGTGCTGGTGCCGTTCAGCGGGCAACGCCTTATGGGTGTGGTGGTTCGGGTTCATAACCAGGCTCCGGCGGACGGTTTTGAGATTAAGCCGGTGCAACGGGTGCTGGACGACGCGGCGCTGCTGCCGGACGAGCTGATGCGGCTGGCGGAGTGGATTGCGCAATACTATGTGGCTCCGCTGGGCGAGGTGCTGCGGGGCATGCTGCCGTTGCAGGCGGAGATTCGTCGCGTGCTTTTTTATCGCATTGCGGAGCAGGGCAGGAAGGTGCTGTATGAGGGCGCGGATCGCGGATCGTCGCGCCGTTCACGGCTTCCGGCGGAAGAACAGAATCGCGAATATGCTGTGCTGAATGCGCTGGAGGTGGGCGATGCGATGAAGCTCTCGCAGCTTCGCAGTGCTACGGGCGCGAACAAGGCGTTGCTGGAAGGCATGGTGCGCAAGCGCTGGCTGGTGCGCGAAACGGAAGCCGCCGAACGCGATGCGCGTCGCATGGAAAAGATAGTTGTACTGGCGGACGATGTGCGTCTGCCGAAGCTGAACGATAACCAGATGCGCATTCTTGCAGAGCTGAGTGCTGTGGGGGGACGGATGCCGCTACGCGATCTGCGTGAGTTGCCGGTGCCGCAGACGACGCTGACTACGCTGGTGCGTCGCGGCCTGGCGCGGGTCGAGGATGTGCCGATGGCGTTTCACCTGGGCGGCGTGCACGCGCAGGGCAAGAAGCATGCGCATGAACACCCGTTGAACGAGACGCAGATGGAGGCTCTGGCTGCCATTGCGGCGTCGATGGCCGAGGGTGGGTTCAAGCCGCACCTGTTGTATGGCGTGACCGGCAGCGGTAAGACCGCAGTGTATTTTGCGGCGATGCAGCGCGCGCTGGGTGAAGGGAGGTCGGCTTTGTTGCTGGTGCCGGAGATTGGTTTGACTCCGGCGATGGCGGGACAGATGTACGCAGCCTTCGGCAATGAAGTGGCACTGTTGCATTCGCAGCTTTCGCCGGATGAGCGTGCGGAGCAGTGGCACCGCATTCGTCGAGGTGAGGCGCGTGTGGTGGTGGGAACGCGCTCGGCGATCTTTGCACCGGTGCCGTCGCTCGGTTTGATCATTGTGGACGAGGAACACGACAGCAGCTACAAGCAGGAGGAGACGCCGCGCTACAACGGCCGCGATGTGGCGGTGATGCGCGCGAAGCTGTTGGGGATTCCGGTGGTGCTGGGTTCGGCAACGCCGTCGATGGAGAGCTGGAACAACGCGCACACGGGGCGTTATGCGCTGCTGAAGATGGAGCAGCGGGTGGCGAACCGTCCGCTGCCCGCGGTAGAACTGGTGGACATGCGTGCGGAGTTTCAGCAGACGGGCGCGGATCACTTGTTCAGTCGGCGCTTGATCGAAGAGACACGCGCCACGCTGGACCGCGGAGAGCAGGCGATTGTCCTGCTGAATCGGCGCGGTTACAGCTATGTGGTGATGTGTCGTTCGTGCGGCGAAAAGATCGAGTGCGAGAACTGCGCGATCGCCATGACGTTTCACAAGCCGGTGCTGGGCGGCGATATGCATGCGCAGCCGGGCGAGCGGCTGGAATGCCACTACTGCGGCTATCGCAGGAATGTACCGAAGACGTGTCCGAAGTGCGCGAGCGAACATCTGTACTACTTCGGTGCAGGTTCGCAGCAGGGAGAGGAGCGTTTACAGGAGATCTTTCCGGATGCTCGAATTGGCCGCATGGATCGTGATACGGTGCGTGGGCGCGGCGATATGCAGCGGTTGTTGCAACGGCTGCACTCCAGCGAAATAAACCTGCTGGTGGGCACGCAGATGATTGCGAAGGGGCATGACATTCACGGAGTGACTACCGTGGGTGTGGTGGGATGCGACCATGCGTTGTCGATGCCGGATTTTCGCGCTGCGGAGCGTGTATTTCAACTGCTGACGCAGGTGAGCGGACGTGCGGGCCGTGGCGAAAAGCCGGGGCGTGTGCTGGTGCAGAGCTACCACGTGGATCACTATGCGGTGCAGTGTGCCGCCACGCACGATTATGAGGGGTTTGTGCGGCGCGAGTTGCAGTTCCGCCGGCCGTTTTTCTATCCGCCGTTTGGCGTTCTGGCGAACGTGATCGTGCAGTCGCAGGAGTTGGCGGAAGCGTCGGCGTGGAGCGGAGAACTCGGGCGCTGGTTTAATTCCAACACCGTTCGCGGTGTGCGTATGCTTGGTCCGGCGGCGGCGCCGGTCTCACGCTTGAAGCGAATCTATCGTTTTCACCTGTTGCTGAAGGCGCAAAAGCGCAGCGAGCTACAGGCAGGTTTGCGCGCGATGCTACAGCATGCTGAACGAAAAAGTATTCCGCGCAAGGCGCTGGTGGTGGATGTGGATGCGATCAGCCTGATGTAGTTTTCGAGTTTCAGGAAAAACGGGAACAGGTTTGCTTGCAGCGTTACGCAACGGAATGTTACGTAACGCTGGTGGGTTATTCGGCTGACGGTGAGTCGAGCGGTTTATCCAGATCCTGGAGGTCGCGTCCTGGTTTAAAACGTACGGAGCGACCCGGCTGAATGTCGACTTCGAGGCCCGTGCGAGGATTACGGCCAATGCCGGTTTTTCGCGGTTTTACGGTGAAGACACCAAAGCCACGCAGTTCAATGCGGTCTCCGTCTGTGAGCGCCTGTTTCAGTCCTTTAAGGATCTCTTCGACGGCCTGTTCTGCGCGGGTTCGAGGTAAACCTGTTCGGTCGACCACTCGCTGTATCAGGTCCTGCTTAATCACGGTTTGCGTTCCCTTCCGATGATGTGGGGCCATGCTGCAACGGAGTGCGTTGAATCCGATGGTAGGAAGTGAGATGGGAAGTGTCAACCTGGCGTGGTCTGATATAGGGCAAAAATATGAAAATCTGAAAGTGAATTGCGGGTTGTCGTAAGATGACACGAAGTCCACTGGTGACCTTCCGGTTACTGTCCGCAGGAGTGTAATGTCGATCAAAAGCGATAAATGGATTCGTGAACAGGCCACGAACTACGGCATGATTGAGCCGTTCAGCGAAAAACAGGTGCGCGACGGCGTCATCTCTTATGGCCTGTCTTCGTTCGGGTATGACCTTCGTGTCTCCAATGAATTCAAGGTTTTTACTAACGTGAATAATGCCATCATCGACCCTAAGAATTTCGATGAGCGTTCGTTCGTGAGCGTCGAGGCGGACAGCGTGATTGTGCCGCCTAATTCGTTTGCCCTGGCGCGTTCGGTGGAATACTTCCGCATTCCACGCGATGTACTCACGATCTGTGTGGGGAAATCGACCTATGCCCGCTGCGGCATTATTGTGAATGTGACACCCTTTGAGCCGGAGTGGGAAGGCTTCGTCACTCTGGAGATTTCAAACACCACGCCGCTGCCGGCCAAGGTGTATGCGAACGAAGGTTTGTGCCAGATACTGTTCTTCCAGTCGGACGAATCGTGCGAAACGAGCTATGCGGATCGCGCCGGAAAGTATCAAAAACAACAGGGCATTGTCCTTCCGAAACTGTGAGTTTGTTCGATGAATAACAGCACGACCCGGTATCGGATCGGGGTAATCAGCGCGGACAGCCTGCGTACGGAAGGGCTGCGCGCCATGTTTGAGAGTGAGTATGAGATTGTCTCTCTGACTGCGCCCGATACGCTGCACAATGACGAACTGGCAACGGTGATGGTGGACGTTCGCGAGGACGAACTGCTGCCGTTGATGGCCACCATGCGCCGTGCGCGACCGGGACTCCGCCTGGTTGTTCTGGGAACGAATAACGAGCCTGCATTTATTCAGAAGGTGGTGGCGCACGGAGCGAAGGGGTACCTGCTGCACACCGCGACAGAACGCGAGGTGCGTATGGCGCTGGAGGTGGTGCTGGATGGTTCCATCTGGGCGCCACGCAAGATCCTGGCCAGTCTGATCGATACGATTGCGCCCAACGATCCACGTCCGCCGGAGGTGCACTTGACGCCGCGTGAGCAGGAAGTGATCGAACTGCTGATCGCCGGGCGCGCAAACCGCGAGATTGCCACAACTCTCGGTGTGGAAACAAAGACGGTAAAGAGTCACGTGGGGCGCCTGCTACAGAAGTTTGGCGTAGCCAACCGTGTAGCGCTTACGGTGCGTGCCCTGGAGATGCAGGTTCCGGAAAAATAAACTCTGGCGCTCTGGATGGAGGATGGGTTTTTCGTTACGAATGGATTGAATAGTTTTGGATAAAGGTCCAGGGTCTTATGTAACTTGAACGTTACCTTTGGTGGGTTCATTCTTAAATACGTATTACAGACCTGGGAGAAGAGGGGTCAGCGAGTAGAAGGCAACTTCGAGCGCTGCCCCCATTTTTTTGTTTCCAGTCTCGGGTTTCTGGCCTTTCCATAGGCTGGCCTGCGTGTCTCAGGGGCGCACTTTTATTGGAATCTATTGGATAAATGCAAGCCTCCTGATTTTCAGGAGGCTTGCTGCGCAGTTTCCAGAAACCCTGCTGCGCGCTCGACAGCCGGTTGGTTGAGTCGGTGCGAAGAGCGGTTTTCCCGCTTCAGGTTTCCTCCTTTGTTTCCTGGTTACGTTCGTTTTCATGATTACTTTTGGCATGCATAAACCGGTTCGCAAGACGATGCATTTGGATGAATGCAGGGTGCGAGTGGAAGGAATTTGTTGTTTTTCATACAACGGCACCGGCCAGTTTACACATCCTTATTGTTCGGAGCTGATAAGACCTAGTACGATGCTAGACGGTTCCTAAGTCCTGCAAAGACTTATAGAAAAGGTGGAAAGAAAAATGAAATTTTGGAAGTCGGCTGTCTGTTCTGTTGCGCTCGTTGCTTCGACCATGCCCGCTATGGCCGCCGATAAGGCCAAACTGGATGAACGGCTCAGCGATGCGCAGCATGTAGTTCAGGAGATTATGGCGACCCCGGATAAGGCGATTCCGAGCCAGATCCTGAGCGGTGCAAGCTGCGTGGTGGTGATTCCGGCCTACAAGAAGGGTGCGTTTATTGTGGGTGCGCAGTATGGCCAGGGAATGGCAACCTGCCGCACGGGCCGCGGATGGAGCGCTCCGGTATTCGTTCAGCTTGCCGGCGGCAGCTTTGGATTCCAGATCGGAGGTCAATCGACCGACCTTGTCCTGGTGGCGATGAATCAGCGTGGACTGCAGCATATGCTGACGAACAAGTTCAAGATTGGCGGCGATGCTTCGGCGGCTGCCGGTCCGGTGGGACGCTCGGCCGGTGCCAGCACCGATTGGAAGCTGAATGCGGAGTTTCTAACCTACTCGCGCTCGAAGGGCCTGTTTGCCGGTATTAACCTGGACGGCTCGGTGTTGTCGCAGAACAGCGACGATACACGCACGTTCTACGGAAACGCCATTCCGTTTAAGACGATTCTGTCCGGCAATACGCCCACTCCGCCCTCGGCTCGTCCGTTTGTGAGCACGGTGGCGAGGCATTTCGTGGCTAGCCGCAACAGCAAGTAATCGATTCGAGTGATCGAACATCAGAAAAGGTCTCGCCTGGGCGAGGCCTTTTTTCTGTATGTAATTTGTGCGTATACGGCGGACGTTACACTGGATCGAGTGGAACAGAGCAGTGACAGAACGACTTGAGGCAACGGCCCGGCAGCGTGTGGAGTACTTGCTGGTACGCCTGTGTGTGGAGCTTTTGCGCATACTGCCAAGGTGGGCGGCGCTGCGTGTGGGCGAGTGGATTGGAGCAGCGGCAGGCGCTGTTTCAGGAAAACTGTCGGCGGCGGCGGAACGCAACCTTGAGCTTGCTTTTCCAGAAAAAAGCAACGCCGGGCGGCAGAAGATTTTGCGTGGAATGTATCGTCACCTGGGGCGGTTGCTGGCGGAGTTCTGCCAGATGTCGCGCTACACCCCGGAGTTTGCAGCGAACGAATTGATGCGCTACGACGGGCTGGAACGCTACCAGGCGGCAAAGGTTCGCGGTAAGGGTGTTCTGGTACTGACGGGGCACCTGGGCGCATGGGAGCTTTCGAGCTTTGTGCATTCTCTGCTGGGCGAGCCGATGGGCATGGTGATTCGGCGGCTGGATAATCCGCTGGTCGATCGTTTTGTGAATGCGATTCGTTGTCAGCACGGCAACCGCGTACTGCACAAGGACGACTTTGCGCGTGGGTTGATTACGGCCATGCACCGCGGCGAGGCCGTGGGGATTCTGATGGATACCAACATGACTCCGCCGCAGGGTGTGTTTGTGCCGTTCTTCGGTGTGCTGGCGTGTACGGGCAGTGGACTTGCCCGCATTGCTCGGAGGACAGGCGCTGCGGTGTTGCCCGGATTCATGTTCTGGTCGGAAGAGGAACAGCGGTACATTCTGCACTTTGGCGAAGAGCTGCAACTGGTGCGGACGGACGATGCCGAGGCCGATGCAGTGATGAATACGGCGCAATTTGCGGGTGTAACCGAGCAGTATATTCGCCAGTATCCGGAGCAGTGGATGTGGCTGCATCGCAGGTGGAAGACGCGTCCGGAGGGTGAGCCGCCGATCTATGGGAAGATGTCTGCGGCGCATGTGGAGCGGGTTTCGCCAACGGGAGAGGCTGGTTGATGGCTACTGTTAAGCAGATTGTTCACTGGGTGGATGGAGAGGCTTCCAGTGCGACAGAGCGCGAGATCGTGCAGGTGGCAGCACCGGAGAATGCAACAGCCGATGCGGTGGTCTTCGCCACGTCTCCGGAGGCGCTGGAGAGCGCACTGCAATCGCGGGCAGGAGTGATCCTGGCGAATGCGAAATGCTCTGAGAACTGTATGGACGAGCGTGTGGTGCGTGTGCACGATGCGCGGCTGGCATTTTCGATTGTGGCGGAACGGCTTCGTCCTCGGCATGTTGCTGCGATTGCGCCTTCGGCGGTGATCGATGCGAGTGCGCAGTTGGGCGAGGGAACAAGCGTTGGTGCTGGTGCGGTGATTGGTCCGAGCGTTCGCATTGGAGCGGACTGCGAGATCGGAGCACGTGTTGTGATCGAACAGGGCGTGCAGATTGGCGATCGTGTGCGTGTGCAGGCGGGTGCGGTGCTTGGTGCGCTGGGATTCGGCTATGCGCGCAAGCCGGATGGTTCGTATGTGATTTTCCCTCAGCAGGGTGCGCTGGTGATCGAGGATGATGTGGAGATTGGTGCGAACAGCACCATTGACCGCGGTGCTCTGGGCGAGACACGCATTGGCTCTGGTACGAAGATCGACAACTTGGTTCATATTGGCCACAACTGTCGCATTGGTCGGAATGTAATCATCGCTGCGCAGACCGGTATCAGTGGTTCGTCGGTGGTGGAGGATGGAGCGATTCTGGGCGGACAGGTCGGCATGGGTGAACATGCCACGGTAGGGCCGGGTGTGATCCTGGGTGGTGGTGCGGGCGTGTTGAGCGGTAAGAAACTGTTTGGAGCAGGACAGGTCTTCTGGGGGCGGCCTGCGCGTCCTCTGAAGCAGTATCTGCGCGATCTGGCTCGTTTGAGCCGCATGAAGTAGCTGCGCCGTTCGTTTGTCGTGTGAGAAAAGGAGCTTTCTTTATTACCAGCGTAGAAAGCTGAAGGCCGCTCAGTATGAGCGGCCTTCCTGTTGGTGCTTTGGGTTCAGGTTAGTTCGCTACGTTGGTCGATGCGTCGATGTAGGCGACATCGGTTGCCGTACCCTGAACGGTGATGTTGGTGTTGTCGATCTCCGAGCCGTCAGCGGTGTTGAAGGCGTGTACCTGGCCGCCGTACGCTGTGTAGACCTTGTTCATATTCTCCACCCAACAGAGTCCGGTCAGGCTGCCGTAGTAGTAGCGGTTCTGATTTTCGTTTGGGTAAGGAACGGTGGCAGGGCCTCCCGGCGTGACGTTCGGCACAATGGCTGCGCTCTTGTTTGAAATGTCATAACGGGTCAGGCAATTGTAGTTCTGGCCGTTCTTATAGCGTTCGCCGCTGGCGCAGTCCTGCGATCCGATCCACAGGGAGTTGTTGTCGGCAAAGAGCATCTTGGTGTGCGTTCCATCGGAGATGGAGTACGTTGCCGAGACCGTCTTGGTGGAGAGAGGAATGACCGACAGGTTGCCTGCAAACAGGCCGTCCGGCTGCAACGACTGGCCGGAGACGTACAGCGTATTGCCATCGGAGATAGCAGCCGTGGCACCGCCGGGAACGGGCATGAAGCCGGTGACGGGGGAAGCCTCGTTCGCTCCGGGGTAGTAGTCGATGCGCAGCGAGTTCAGGTTGGCGAAGGAGATGCCTGCAACGCTGTCAGCACCTGTGCCACCGCATTCCACGCCGCAGCTCAGGAAGTAGACCTGCGAACCATCGGGCGAGAAGTAGGCATTTGCCGGAAGGTGGAAGGTCGGGTCGGGTGTGGTGGCGCTGTTCTGCGAGGCACCCACGGGGATGATGCAGTAGACCGGCTTGTTTACCGGCTGACAGGTGAGTGCGTTGGCCGGTGCAACCTGGTCGCTGTTCAACTGTAGAACGCGGTACACCATGTTGGAGTTCCGGATCATGAGCAGGATGACCGAGTGCGACGGGTTGGCCACGATCTTGTACACGCTGGGGATGGGGAAGACATATGTCGCGTTGACCGATGTGGCAGTTGCTGAAGCAGATGCCGGTGCAGACATGTAGAACAGGCTCTGTGGCTCGTTTGTTGTCAGTACCGAATACACGTCCTGCGGTACGAAGTACGACGAGGCTACGCCGGTTTTGGTGGAAGTGGTGCCTGCTGCGGCTTCGGTGGAGTAGTTGATCGTGGTGATGTCCCCAGCCGAGCTGTAGACGTATCCGCGCATCTGCTCCGGATAGTTGATGATGCTCTGCGCCTGTCCGCTGAAGGCGGAGATGAACGTGGTGCTGTTCGGGATATAGACGTTGGAGCGTATGTCGCGCTTGGCGTCGAGAACTTCCAGCGAACCACCGGTAATACTCGATTGCGAGATAGCGACCATGACGCGCTGTGTCAGCCTGGAAGGCGGAACGGGGCGGCCAGCGAACTGGTATTGGGTGGTCTTATAAGGGCGGTATCCACAACCCGTGAGGAGAGCGACGACGGTGGCACACAACAATGCGGCAGCCGACCGCGTAACGGAAACACTTTTCAACGGAAACCTCTAATGGTTCTGTGGGGATCTCCCCTTCCACAGTCTGTCGAAGTATACCAAAGCGTGGGTAATGGTTGCCCGCGCCCAGGTTTGAGTGCATACCTACTTAGACGAATTAGGATAGGGATACGCTCATGCCTGATACGACTGAACAGACTGTAGAAGGAATCTTTGGCCGCCGCCCTGTGCTTGCAGACGGCGCCATGGGTACCATGCTGTATTCCCGCGGTATTTTTATTAACCGCTGTTTTGATGAATTGAACCTGAGCGAGCCGCAGCTTGTACGCGCGATCCACGAGGAATACCTGATTGCGGGAGCGGAACTGATCGAGACCAATACCTTTGGTGCCAACCGTATACGGCTGAGCCGGTTTGGATTGGAGGATCAGGTGGCTGCTATCAACGCGGGCGCGGTGAAGGTGGCTCGCGGTGCGGTGAATGCCATGCGCGAGAAGCATGAGCATCATGCGCTGGTGGCGGGTGCGCTGGGGCCTCTGGGACTGGCTGAGTCGGAACGCGATGCGGCCATGATGACCGAGGTCTATCGCGAACAGGTGAGAGCGCTGCGCGATGCGGGCGTAGACCTGTATGTGGCTGAGACGATGACTTCGATGGCCGAGGCGAAAGCTGCAATCGATGCGATCCAGGCGGAGGCTCCAGGCGCGGCGATCATCGCCATGGTAACGGTGACCGATGCGGGCGATGTTCTGGATGGCACGTCGCCGGAAGATGCGGCGCGCAGCCTGGAGCAATGGGGCGTGCGTGCGATTGGCTGCAACTGTAGCGACGGCCCGCAGATTGTGCTGGACACGATTGAACGCATGCGCAAGGTGAGCGATCTGCCGCTGGCGGCGATGCCGAATGCGGGTGTGCCAAGTTGTGTGGATGGTCGCAGCATCTATCTTTCGTCGCCGGAGTACCTGGCGAGTTTTGCGCGCAAGGCGATGCGGTTGGGAGCGACGATTGTGGGTGGTTGCTGCGGTACGACGCCGCTGCACATCAAGGCCATGCGTTCGAGTGTGAAGGCGATCCAGGCTCAGGCTGAAGGCGTCGAAGTTTCGCAGGCGATGCATGTGGAGCCGAAGCTGGAGCCGCTGCCGTTAGAGGAGCGTACGCCGCTGGGACAGCGCATTGCCAGGGGTGAGTTTGTCACCATGGTGGAGATTGTTCCGCCTAAGGGATTCGACCCCACGCGCGAACTGGAAGGCGCGCGCATGCTGAAGCGGTTGGGTGTGCATGCGATTAACGTGCCGGATTCGCCGCGTGCCAGCACACGGATGAGTGCGGGGAGTCTGTGTTTGCAGATTCAGCAGAAGGTTGGCATCGATACGGTTGTGCACTTTACGTGTCGCGACCGGAATCTGCTGGGGATTCAGAGCGAGTTGCTGGGTGCGGCTTCGCTGGGGTTGAAGAATATTCTCTGCCTGACGGGCGATCCGCCGAAGATGGGGAACTACCCCGACGCTACGGGCGTGTTTGACGTGGATGCGATTGGGCTGGCGCGCGTGGTGCGCGATATGAATTATGGCCTCGACATTGGCGGGCAGAGCATTGGAGCGAGTACGGGGTTCGTGATTGCATGCGCGGCCAATCCCGGTGTGAACGATCTGGATGCCGAGGTGCGTCGCTTTGAGGCGAAGGTGGAAGCGGGCGCGGAGTTTGCCATCACGCAGCCGGTCTTCGATCTGAAGCTGCTGGAAAATTTCTTGAAACGCATTGAAGAGTTTCGGATTCCGGTGGTGGCGGGTATCTGGCCGCTGACCAGCGTGAAGAACGCCGAGTTTATGAAGAACGACCTGAAGGTGCGCATGCCGGACGCGATTCTTCAACGTATGGCGGCGCATGCGGGAACACCGGAGCGGTCGCGTGCCGAGGGCATTCGCATTGCGCAGGAGATGCTGGACGAAGCGCGGCCCATGGTGCAGGGCGCGCAGGTGAGCGCTCCGTTCGCGCGGTATACGGCAGCGGTGGAAGTGCTGCGGACATATTTAGAGCCAGTGGAACAACTGGAAGCTATGGCAGCGGAGTAGGATCGAGAGCGATGGCAACGTTTGAAGAGCAGCTAAAGACACTGGAAGGAGTGGTGGAACGCCTGGAGAAAGGCGACCTGCCGCTGGAGGAATCGCTGGCCCTGTTTGAGCAGGGCGTCGCGCTCTCCGATGCCTGCAAGAAGGAACTGGATGCCGCAGAAGGGCGTGTACAGGTCCTGCTGAAACGCGGCCGCCAGATGGAAGCCGAAGACCTGGTGCTGCAAGAGGATGAGATAGATAGTTAACTTAACTAACTAATTTTTGTTTTCGCATGAAACTGGAAGCCTTTTGTCTTTGATTTTGGAGAGAAGCTAGCGGTCGCGGTCGGTGACGTAGCCGGGGACCCATTGCAGAGCACGCAGGGCGCGGGCTGCTTCCGGTGTCGAGGGTTCGAGGTCGGCGATGGATTGGCGTGCGGCTTCAGCATAGGCGCGGGCAGCGTCCATGGCGTATTCCAGTGAACCGTGGTGCTTCAGGATTTCGAGGATGGTGCTGTGCTTGACGCGGGCAAAGCTGCGGTCGGCGAGTACGGTGCGGATAGCTTCGCGTTCGGCTCCGGTGCCGCGTTCCAGCGCATGAATCACGGCAAGGGTGGCCTTGCCCTCGCGCAGGTCGCTGGCTGCGGGCTTGCCGATGGTGGCCTCTTCGCCGGTGATGTCGAGCACGTCGTCCACGATCTGGAAGGCCAGGCCAAGGTTGCGGCCGTATTCGCCAAGCTGCTCTTCAATCTCCTTGCTGCTGTTGGAGAGCGCCGCGCCGAGCTGCATGCTCACTTTGAAGAGCATCGCTGTCTTGCGATAGATCAGGTCGAAGTATTCTTCTTCGTTGATAAGGTGGCCGAGCTTTTGAATCTGGAGCAGTTCGCCTTCCACCATCTGCTGCGTCAGGGTGATGAGCAGGTCGAGGATGTGGAAGTTGCGTTCTTCGAGTGCGGTCTGGAAGGACTGCATGTAGAGCCAGTCGCCGGCCAGAACGCTGGTGCTGGCACCCCAGGCCACGTTGGTGCTGGGTTTGCCGCGGCGTGTCTGCGCTTCGTCGATGATGTCGTCGTGTACCAGCGTGGCGGTGTGCAGCATTTCAACGACTGCGCCAAGCCTGATGCGGCTTTCACCGTGGAAGCCAAGCGCTTTGGTTGAGAGCAGCAGCAGCAGCGGGCGAATGCGTTTGCCGCCGCCTGCAAGGAGGTACTCCGCAATCTCCCGGATGACGACGACCTCTGTCTTCGATTGGCGGCTGAACTCGCGTTCAACGGCAGAAAGATCGTCGCGTACAAGGTCAAAGACCTGTTTTGCTGTCGCACTGGGAAGGAGGCTCACGCTTATCCAAATGTAACAGTTCTTTCGGGGTTACAGACGAAGTGCTCCATCTGTTATCCAAAGAGGCATCTTTCCTCCTGAGAAGCCATAGAAGTGGACGGAATCAAGGAGACAACGGGTATTCTAGAGAGAAGCAGTCATGACATACCAGACAAACAACCTTCGCATTCAATCGAGCCGGATCGTCCTTCCTCCTATCTTTTTGGAAGAAGAGATGCCCATTACCGATAACGCTGCACGTACCGTGTTTGAGGCGCGTCGGCAGATTGTCGATGTGTTGAATGGCACGGACGATCGACTGGTTGTTGTGGTTGGACCTTGCTCTATTCACGATACGAAGGCTGCGCGTGAGTATGCGTCGTTGCTGAAGGAATCCATCGCGGAGCTTTCGGACGAACTGGTGATCGTGATGCGCGTGTACTTTGAAAAGCCGCGCACCACGCTGGGTTGGAAGGGGCTGATCAACGATCCATACTTTGACGAATCGTTCCGCATCAGCGATGGTCTGCGCATGGCGCGTGGGTTGCTGCTCGATCTTGCGGAGATGGGCGTGCCGTCAGGCACGGAGTATCTCGACATGATTTCGCCGCAGTACGTGGCCGACCTTGTAAGCTGGGGCGCGATTGGCGCACGCACCACCGAGAGCCAGGTGCATCGGCAGCTTGCCAGCGGGCTGTCGTGTCCGGTCGGATTCAAGAACGGTACTTCAGGCAATGTGCAGATTGCAGCGGAAGCGATTCTTTCCGCCAGCCATTCGCATACATTCCTGGGTACGTCGGATACAGGGCAGGCTTCGATCATGCTGACGACGGGCAACCCGGATTGCCACATGATTCTGCGTGGTGGTCGTGGCGTGACGAACTTCGATGCTGCCTCTGTTGCGGCTACGGCAGAGCAGATGGAAAAGACCAAGGTGCAGCCGCGCATCATGATCGACTTCAGCCATGCGAACAGCAGCAAGGACTATCGCAAGCAGTCGATTGTGTGCCGCGACGTGGCGGCGCAGGTGGCTGCGGGCGAGAAGCGCATTATGGGCGTAATGATTGAGAGCAATCTGGTTGCGGGTGCGCAGTCGCTGGTGAATGGCAAGGCCCTGGTTTACGGGCAGAGCATCACGGATGCGTGCATCGACTGGCCGGAGACGCAGACGCTGTTACGCGAACTGGCTGCTTCGGTAAAGGAACGCCGCAAACAGAACGCGTAGATGTTACAGGTAGGAATCTGAATAAAAACTGTCGCGCTTGCATAACAAACTGCCGTTCGCCGGGGATATGCGAACGGCAGTTTTATTTAGCTCTAATTTAGTTGGAGCGGTAGTTGGTGAACTGGAGTTCAACGCCGTAGTCTTTGCCGCGCAGCAGGGCGATGATCTGTTGCAGAACGTCGCGGTCCTTGCTGGTGACGCGCACGGTGTCGCCCTGGATGGATGCCTGCGCCTTGAGCCTGGAGTCTTTCACGGCGGCTACGATCTTCTTGGCTGCGTCGCCTGTGATGCCTTGCTTGAGCTTGATCTTCTGGCGGACGGAGGAGTTGGATGCGGGTTCGATCTTCTCGTATTCGAGGTTCTTTAAACTGACGCCGCGCTTCACCAGCTTTTGCTGGAGGATGTCGGTGACGGCTTTCAGCGTGTACTCGTCCTGCGAGGCAAGCTGGATGGCGTCGTTGCCTTCAAGCGACATAGTGGACTTGGAGTTCTTCAGGTCGAACCGGGCATTGACCTCTTTCGTGGCCTGATCGATTGCGTTTTTGACTTCCTGAACCTCTACCTTGCTGACGACGTCGAAGCTGTTATCGGCTGCCATAATGTTTCTCCTTACAAGTGCTGCAAACCTGCAAACTTCAAGATGTTGATGATACAGAAATGAGGGTCTTCTTACTCTGAGATAGAAAACAGGCGGCGAAAGTTGGCCGTGGTCTCCTGTGCCAGTTGTTCGAGTGAGATGTTGCGAAGACCGGCGACGAACTCTGCCGTGGTGCGGGTTCGGGCCGGTTCGTTGCGTTCGCCGCGATAGGGTTGCGGTGCGAGGAAGGGAGCATCCGTTTCGACGAGATAACGGTCGGAAGGAACCAGCTTTGCAGCTTCGGTGATGAAGGCGAAGCGTGCGTAAGTGACGTTGCCTGCGAACGAAAGATAGAAGCCAAGGTCGAGCGCGCGGCGGGCTTCATCGGGCGCGCCGGAGAAGCAGTGCATCACGCCGACTCCGCCTTTGTTGGTGAAGTGTTCGGCGATCAGGCGCAGCAGGTCGTCCTGTGCGTCGGCTGTACCGAAGCGTGCTTTGGCTTGCGGTGTGGCGAGTTCGCTGGTGCGGCAGTGAATGAGGATCGGCTTCTTTGCTGCGAGCGCAATCTCCATCTGCTGGATAAAAGCTGTCTGCTGTACGGGAATGTCCGGGTTTTCAAGATGGTAGTAGTCGAGGCCGATTTCACCGATGGCTACGACGTGTTCGTCGGCTGCGAGTGTGCGCAGTTTGTCGAGTGCTGCGGTGTCGGCCTGGTGGGCTTCCTGCGGATGAATGCCAGCGGAGGCTACGATGCGCGGTGCGTGGGGATTGCCCTTGTACTTTATGGCGAGATCGCGTGCGCGATGCATCGTCTCCGGGCCATCGCCAATGCCGATGGAGAGGATGGTCTTTACGTCAGCAGCGAGCGCGCGTTCGAGTACAGCGCCGAGGTCTTCGGCGTAGCTGGAGAAGTCGAGATGTGCGTGACTGTCAATGATGTGCATAAGGAACAAGAGAGCGTGCCCGCAGGTGCGAGGCACGCTGCACAGGTTTAGCGGAGGCGTGCTCCGATTTCGATGTCTTCGATGAAGCTGGCGAGCGCAGGTGTGCCGTCGCCGACGGATGCGGCGACCACCATGCCCTGCGATTCGAAGCCGCGCATCTTGCGGGGTGCGAGGTTGGCTACGATGACAACCTTGCGACCGATGAGCTTTTCCGGCTCGTAGTATTGCGCGATACCGGCCAGAATCTGGCGCTTTTCGTAGCCGAGATCGACTTCGAGGCGCAGCAGTTTGTCGGCCTTGGGAATGCGTTCGGCAACCAGAACCTTTGCCACGCGAAGATCGACCTTGGTGAAGTCGTCGATGGTGATCTCGGGTGTGTCGGGCTTGGCAGGCGCTGCGGATGCGTCGCTCAGCGGTGTGAGCTTCTGCTCACCTTCCGCCAGGCTCTGCGGTGTATTAACCTCGGAGGCTGCGGTTTCGGTTGCTGCCGGTGCTGCTTCTGCGGGCTTCTGTTCGGACTGGTTCATCAGGGCAATCAGTTCTTTCTCTGCGCGTGGAAAGATCGGCGCGAGTGTTCCGAGTTTGGTGTTGGCGGTAAATCCGCCGTGGGTGAGGTCGCGCAGTTCGCCGGTTTCGGCTGCGCGTTCGATGCTGCCCAGACCAAGCTGCTCCCACACACGCGCGGTGACGTAGGGAAGCACGGGGTGAAGCAGCGCCGTGATGATGCGGATGCTCTTGGCGGCGGTGCGTAGAACGGTGGCAAGACGTTCGCGCTGCTCGGGGTCTTTCGCCAGCTTCCACGGAGCGTTGGCGGTGAGGTAAGCATCGGTGGCGGCGATGAGTGCAGCTGTCGATTGAACGGCTGTGGTGAACTCCTGTGCGTCCAGTCCGCGCTGCATGCCTGTGATCGCGGTGGTGATCTCTTCGGTGAGGTCGGTGCTGAGAACGCTCTCAGGAATGACGCCATTGAAGTTCTGCACGATCATGCTCAGCGTGCGGCTGACGAGGTTACCGTAGCCGTTAGCGAGATCGCTGTTGTAGCGCGCAACGAGTGCATCGAACGAGAATGAGCCATCCTGTCCGAAGGAGATTTCGCGCAACAGGAAGTAGCGCAAGACATCCGCGCCGAAGAGGTCCTGCTCTTTCTTGTCGAGGTCGGGCTTGAGCGAACCGAAGGCGTCGAGGATGGTTTCGGTACGCACGATGTTGCCGCGGCTCTTGGACATCTTGCTCTCTTCAAACAAGAGCCAGCCGTGGGCCACGATCTTCTTCGGCAGCGGCAGACCCGCAGCCAGCAGGAACGCGGGCCAGTAGACGCAGTGGAAGCGCACAATCTCCTTGCCGACGAAGTGAACATCGGCGGGCCAGAAGCGTGAGAACATCTCGGCGGCTTCTTCGCTGGGGTCGCCGTAACCGACGGCGGTCATGTAGTTGGCCAGCGCATCAAGCCAGACGTAGATGACATGCTTCTGCGTGGTGGCTTCGGCAGCGGGCGAGGGAACGGGAATGCCCCAGTCAAAGCTGGTGCGCGAGACGCTGAGGTCTTTGATCGCGCCGGGAACGTAGGGGAGGCCGGTGTCGCTGAGCAGTGTTTCCGCGCCGCTGCTTACATTGCCGCGCAGAAAGCTGAGGACTTCGTTCTTGCGTGCTTCCGGCGTGATGACAAGCTGGTTTGATTCGATGAGGTCGATCAGTGGCTTTTGATAGGCCGAGAGGCGGAAAAAGAAGTTTTCTTCTGTGACCTGTTCGGTGGGGCGGCCGCATTCAGGACACGCCTCGCCCACGGGCACATCGACGAAGGCTTCGTCGGAGACGCAGTAGGCGCCGGTGTAACGATCGAGATAGATGGCGTCGCGCTCGTAGAGAGCAGTGAACAGCTTCTGCACGCCGCGCTTGTGTTTTTCGTCGGTGGTGCGGATGTACTGGTCGTAGCTGATGCCCATGCGCTGCCACAGGTTGCGAAAGTGGGCCGAAACCTCGTCGGTGAACTGCTGCGGCGCAATACCGGCGGCGGCGGCGGAGCGACCAATCTTCTGGCCGTGCTCGTCGGTTCCGGTGAGGAAGTAGGTGTCGGCATCCTCCATGCGCTTGCGGCGTGCGAGCGTATCGGCGGCAATGGTGGTGTAGGCATGGCCGATGTGCGGACGTGCGTTGACGTAGTAGATCGGGGTCGTTAGATAGAACTTTTCAGGCATCGCGGCTAGGCCTCAGTTTATCAGTCGATGGCAAGCGGACAGTTGGTGAACATCCATTTCGATGTTACGCATTGCGTGTTACCGGTCACGGCTACAATGGGTGACATGGGTAAGATGACCGTAGTGACAGGCGCTGCCGGCTTTATTGGCCGCAATACCGTGGCGGAGTTGAATCGTCGTGGTCGCACGGACCTGCTGCTGGTAGACGACCTGGGCACCGATGAAAAATGGAAAAATCTGATCGGCCTGCAATACGAAGACCTGCTGCCGATTGATGAGTTTCTGGATCGTATTCATAGCGTGGGCGCGGCGGAGTTGCCGGAGATTGATGGCATTGTGCACCTGGGAGCCTGTTCAGCGACTACCGAAAAAGACGCGGACTATCTGCTGACCAACAATTACGGCTACACGCGGGCGTTGTGCGACTGGTCGCAGCGGAACGGTGTGCGATTTGTGTATGCTTCGTCGGCGGCAACGTATGGTGATGGTTCGCTGGGCTACGACGATGCGGATGTGGTGACACCGAAGCTGGAGCCGCTGAACATGTACGGCTATTCCAAGCACATGTTCGATCTGTGGGCGTTGCGAAATGGCTGGTTTCAAAACGGGCATCCCGTTGCAGGCGTGAAGTATTTCAACGTCTACGGGCCTTACGAAGACCACAAGGACGATATGCGTTCGGTGGTGAACAAGAGCTTTGGGCAGATTCGCGAAGGCGATGGCAGAGTGCGTTTATTCAGGAGCCACCGGCCTGAGTACAAAGACGGCGAACAGATGCGCGATTTTGTGTATGTGAAGGATGCCGTGGATGTAACGTTGTGGCTGTTGGAGAATCCGCGGATCGGCGGTGTATTCAATTGCGGAACCGGAACCTCTCGCACATGGAACGATCTGGCGACGGCTGTTTTTTCGGCCATGGGAAAACCGGCAAATATTGAATACATTGAAATGCCGGAGTCACTTAAAAACAAGTATCAGCACTACACCGAGGCGAAACCGGATAAACTGCGCGCGGCCGGTTACAGCAAACCGTTCACGACTCTGGAAGATGGCGTGTGCGAGTATGTGAAGGACTATCTTGAACCTCGCGCGAAGAAGGCAGGCAAATGAGCAACTCAGTGTTACAGACAAATATCGCGGAAGCGCAGTCGATGCTGCAAGGGCTGGTGGAACTGGAACCGCAGGTACAGAAGGCTGCGGAACTTCTGGCCGATGCGTTGCTACAGGACAGGAAGTTGCTGGCGTGCGGCAATGGTGGATCGGCTGCGGATGCATCGCATCTGACCACGGAGTTTGTGGTGCGCTTTTCGGCAGACCGTCGTCCGTATCCCGCGATCAGCTTCACCGCGAACGGCGGAGACCTCACAGCATGCGGCAACGACTACAGCTTCGATGATATTTTTTCGCGCCAGGTGCGCGCCTTTGGTTTGAAGGGCGACGTGCTGTTCGCATTTACCACCAGCGGCAACAGCGAAAACGTTCTGCGCGCGCTGCATGCGGCGAAGCAGAATGGCGTCACGTCTGTTGCATTTCTGGGACGCGATGGCGGACGTTGTGCCGGTATTGCCGATGTGGAATTGATTGTGCGTAACAAGGTAACGGCGCGTATCCAGGAAGCGCATAAGCTGCTGCTGCATACGATCTGCGAGTTAGTCGAAATCCGTCTGCATGCTGCGGCTGCCGCGGGCGAACAGCCTCTGTCGTAATCTGGTTCTCGCATGAGTATTCGAATTGGGATTGACCTGGGCGGCACGAAGATTGAAGGTCGTGCTTTCGCCGCTGATGGAACGGAGCTGGATCGCCTGCGCATTGCGACGCCGCGCGAGGATTATCCGCGCACGATAGACGCAATTATCGAAGTGGCAAAGTCGCTGGAGACGCGGCTGGGACAGCAGGGAACGCTGGGTGTGGGCATTCCGGGGTCGGTGGTGAAATCGACCGGCCTGATAAAGAATGCGAACTCCACCTGGCTGAACGGGCGTGCGCTGGAGCGCGATCTTTCACAGGCGTGGGGGCGCGAAGTACGCTGTGCGAACGATGCCAACTGTCTTGCTGTTTCGGAAGCGGTGGATGGTGCGGGAGCGGGTTACCACGTGGTCTTTGGTGTAATTGTGGGGACTGGTTGCGGTGGCGGCATCGCCATCGGCGGACAGGCGCACAATGGGCCGAATGGACTGGGTGGCGAGTGGGGACACAACTCGCTGCCGATGCAGGTGGAAGGCGAGTGGCCTGGGCCTCCGTGCTATTGCGGCAAGCGCGGATGCATGGAGATGTGGGTTTCCGGCACAGGACTGGAACGCGACTATCTTCATGTAACCGGGAAATCGCTGCGTGGACCGGAGATCGTGAAGCTGAGCGAAAGCGGCGATGCCGAGGCGGAAGCAGCCTTGCAGCGCCTGGAAGACCGGTTGGCCCGTGGCTTGTCGAACGTGTACAACCTGCTCGATCCGGATGTGATTGTGCTGGGCGGCGGTCTTTCTCAGCTTGACCGGCTCTATGTGAACCTGCCGCCGCTGATCTCGACCTATACCTTCGGCGGCCCAGTGGAGACGCCGATCAAGAAAGCCATTCACGGCGATGCGAGCGGTGTTCGCGGTGCGGCGTGGTTGTGGCCTTTGGAGTAATTCGGTGTTGTTCGTGTAAGAGAAAAGGCCGCTGATTGCGGCCTTTTCCTATTGCTGGTTTCCATGCATTTCGTGCGCGATGGTACGAGATTTCGTTTATAAGGTTGCGTGTTCCAGATCGACGTTCATCCAGTCGCTTTTTTCGATGGCGGCACGAATCTGTGCGGGCGACTTGCCGGCCTTGGTCTGCTGGTAGGCGAAGACGGCTTCCTTCATGCAGGTGGAGCATTCCGCGCCGTGCAGACCCTCGAAGCAGGAGTGCAGGCTGTTGTGGCCCATGCCGAGATCGCAGCGGCAGTAGCAGGGAAGCTGGTGCAGTACAGGCGAGACCTTTGCGGCCATCTTGTACGCGGTTACCTGGTAGGGGTGCGAGAAGTAGACACCGCTAAGCTGCGCGTCGTGGAGGATGGGTGGCAGAGCCTTGGTGGGAGCGGATGGGTTGTATGCCGGTATGTCCTTCGCCGGGTTGGACCATTGGGCACAGGCGGCCACGGTTAACAGCGCAACGGCAAGCAGGGCATAGAGGCGTTTCATACACACCATCATACCCCTCTTAGATTGACAGTAAACGCGAAGAGAGCCGCTGGCTGCGGCTCTCTTCGCGGGGTGTTTGATAACGCCTAGACCGGCTGTGTGCAGAACTTGCAGCGCGTGGCTTCCAACGGAATGTCGGAGAGGCATTGCGGGCAGGGCTTGGTGGCGGGTGCAGCGGCCTCTGCGGGCTTGGAGAACTTCTCCATCGCGTACTTCATGGGCAGCACGATGAGGAAGTAGATGGCCGCGGCGTTGATCAGGAAGTTGATCACCGTGTTCAGGAACTTGCCGATGTGCAGTTCGCCCGGCGCAATGTAGCCTGCGGGCAGCGGGTTGGGGGGAGTGACCGTGTGCAGCGTGGGGACATGAATCACCAGGCTGGAAAAGTCAGGCGCACCGACAACCGCTGCGATCAACGGAGTGATGACGTCTGCCGTTACAGATGCCGTGATGGCGCCGAAGGCAGCACCGATGATCACGGCGACCGCCAGATCGACTACGTTGCCGCGCAGAATAAAGTCGCGAAAACCTTTAAGCATGTGGGAGTCTATCCCTCCTTGCAGTTTCCGCAAGCATACATGGAAAGTGAAGGTTTTCCATGAAAATTTTCCTGCTGTTTGATTCGCCGCAAACGATTTACAGCCATAGAGGATAGATGAGGAAGAACAGGATCAGGAAAAAGCACATGAGATCCATATAAGCGCAGAGGAGTACACCGCCGTGATACCAGTTCCACCGTGTGCGCATGCAGCGCAGCGTGTCCACTGTTCCGGCCATCGTCAGCAGCAGCGGAATGACGAGCCAGGGGTTTAATTTGTTGTGGGGAAAGTCGCTCATCCAGAAGGAGAGCAGAGTGCTGATCAGCACCACCAGACTGGCGCGCAGCAGCGAATGCTGGCGCCAATCGGTGAATGCCAACCGATGTCCGTTATGCGTTAGGTGCAGCACTTTCGGCAAGGACTGCGGCCTCCATGGCGCGCATGCTCTGGTCGTAGGGCGGGTAGAGCACACCCCGTTCGGTGATGATGGCCGTAACGTACTTGGCCGGGGTTACGTCGAATGCAGGATTTTCAATGCCCACGCCGGTCGGCGTCATCTGCTTGCCGTTGGAGTGGGTCACTTCGTAGGCGCTGCGTTGTTCAATGGGAATCTCATCGCCGTGCTTCGTAGCCATATCGACCGTAGACCACGGAGCGGCCACGTAGAACGGGATGCCGTGTTCCTTCGCCAGCACTGAGACAGTGAAGGTACCGATCTTGTTGGCCACGTCGCCGTTGGCAGCGATGCGGTCGGATCCAACGATGACAGCGTTGATGCGTCCCTGGCGCATGAGCGCTCCGGCCATGTTGTCGCAGAGGACAGAGGTGGGGATGTTGTCGTGCATCAGCTCCCATGCGGTAAGGCGAGCGCCTTGCAGATAGGGGCGTGTCTCGTCGGCCAGCACGCTGATCTTGTGTCCTGCTTCGACTGCGGCGCGGATCACACCGAGCGCCGTGCCGTAGCCGCAGGTGGCCAGTGCGCCCGCGTTGCAGTGTGTGAGCACGGTACCTTCCTTCGGTAGCAGTTCCGCGCCGAAGCGGCCCATGGTCTTGCAGGCTTCAATGTCTTCGTCGTACATGTGCAGAGCTTCGGCGCGAACACCGTCGCGGATGCGCTGAATCTTTTCATCTTCGCTCAGGTTGGCCGGCTGCTGCTTTACCAGCTCGTAGTACAGTGTGCGGATGCGCTCAATCGCCCAGAAGAGATTGACTGCGGTCGGACGCGTGGCTGCAAGCACGGCGGCCATCTCATCCACGTCCTTGTTTAGCGCTGCAATGGTGGTGGCGGGCGAGTTCTGGATGCCGAGCGCCATGCCCATGGCGGCGGAGACGCCGATGGCTGGAGCGCCACGCACGATCATGTCGCGGATAACGGTGGCAACGTCCTGGTAGCTGGTGGCAAGAACGTAGGTTTCTTCAAGCGGCAGCTTCGTCTGATCGAGGAAGCGCACACCCTGGTCGGTCCATTCAAGTGTCGGAATCATCACTTACCAGTTTACGCTTTGCGGGCCGCCGTTTTGTGACATGCATCACTATGCTGCCATTGATCTGACTTTGTGCGGCTCATATGCCATGCTGTCGAAAGGTTAAAGGTTCATGGCAAGCCGCTCTGTACAGCATGTAAACGCGGGTAGGATGGAGGCTGTGCGTACTCTGGATAAATCGAATCTGGCGCAGGGTGAAGACTGGTATGGCAACACCGCTGCCGTTACCTGCTTTGGTTGCGGAAAAGTGTTTCTCACCTCTCAGGTGCTGCATCGCAAGGGACGGGTATGCCCCGTCTGTGGCAAATGCAAAGTGATGGTGAAAAGCTCCGAAGTGCAGGTCTCCGAAGCGAGCGATTTGTAATGTGCTTCAAGAAGCTTTTGCAAGAGATACTCAGGTGATATTGAGATATCAGGTTTTGAAGTAATGGAATTCAGCCCGCATGTTTTGTTTTCTCTTCCATCTCGCTAAAGCGATATGGAAGAGAAAACAAAAGAGAATGAATGGACACTGAACGGCCCGGCTGAAGCCGGGGCCCCTTCAAAACCTGAAAAACAAACAGCCTCTGTGATTCGCTCTGCACCTTTGCGAGCGCGAAATGCATTAGCTCTGCCGGAGTTTTTCGGCGCGTACGTCGCTGGCGGTGAAGACGCTGATGAAAGGCGCGTTGCCGATGGCGGCTTCTATGTTGGCTTGGCCACCCTGTTCGCGATCCACCAGGCAGAGCACTGCGTCAACCCTCATTCCAGCGGCCTGCACCGCTTCAATGGCGGTGATGGTGGAGCCGCCGGTGGTGCATACGTCGTCCACTACGACCACACGTGCGCCTTCACGAACATAACCTTCAATCTGGCGACCAGTGCCGTGCTGCTTTAATGCCTTGCGTACAAGGAAGCCGTGAACGGGCTTCGCTTCAGGATGTTCCATCGCGTACCACGCGCTTGCGGATGCGGTGTTGCTCACCAGCGGGTCGGCTCCCATTGTCAGGCCGCCAACGGCCTCGCTGTTGGGTGCATGGGTGCGGATGAGTTCGGCAAAGACAAGGCCGCTGAGGCGTCCGCCCTCGGCATCGAGTGTGGTGGTGCGGCAGTCGATGTAGTAATCCGATTTCGCGCCGGAGGCCAGTGTGAAATCACCCAGACGAAAGCTGAGTTTAGCAATGAGGCTGAGAAGCCTGGCTCGGTCGGCGGTAAGGGCAGTAGCAAGATCCATGAGTCTATGAAAACAGCGAGTCAACAAGTGAGCAAGTCAGGGAGTTGGCAACTCGGAGAATTTTGTGAGGAGTGTACGCTCGATGCAGATGGCGCATCTTATGCTCGCGTGAGGTGACGGCGATGGATGCGGTACGTTTTTTTGTGGAGCAGCTGGACCGCGAGCATGGATTGAACAGGAAAGTTCTGGTAGAGGTTCCGGAAGGTAAGAACAACTGGAAGCCGCATGAGAAGTCCATGGAGCTTGGCTACCTGGCGGCGCTGGTAGCGCAGATGCCTGCGTGGATCGCCATGATGGTGGCAACGGAAGGGCTTGATCTGGCCGACAAAAGCCAGACCGGCGGCTTTCAGGCGAAGGGTTCCGACTCACGCGATGCGCTGTTGAAGTTGGCCGATGAATCCACGGCAAAAGGCAAGGCCGCACTTGAAGGAACCAATGAGGACCATCTGAACAGACACTGGTGCTTCCGCATTGGAGACAAGGTTGTGCAGGACGCTTCACGCATGCAGCAGATCGCCGACGTGTATACTCACATGGCGCATCACCGAGGACAGCTTACGGTCTACCTGCGTCTGCTGGGAGAGAAGGTTCCTGCGACGTATGGGCCGAGTGCCGATGAACGTATCGCATAGAGCTTCGAAAAGTGAAGAGGCGCAACGAAATTCGCTGCGCCTCTTGCTTTTCTAAGAGCTAAAAGCCAAGGGCTAATGGCCAGGCAGGATTACAGGCCCTTATGTTCGAGGAAAAGGATCAGGTCCTTTACGCGCGAGCTGTAGCCCCATTCGTTGTCGTACCAGGAGATGACCTTGGCTGACTTGTCGCCGACAACCTTCGTCAGCTTTGCGTCGAAGATGGACGAGCGGTCGTCGCCCTTGAAGTCGCTGCTGACGAGTTCCTTCTCGGTGTAGCCGAGAACACCCTTCAGTGCGCCTTCGCTGGCGGCCTTAATGGCGGCGTTGATCGCTTCGGCGGTGACAGCCTTTTCCGTGTTGAAGGTAAGGTCAACCACCGAAACGTTCGGTGTGGGGACGCGCACGGCAAAGCCGTCGAGCTTGCCCGCCATCTCCGGGATCACCAGTTTCAGGGCCTTGGCGGCGCCGGTGCTGGTGGGGATCATGTTCAGGGCACCAGCGCGTGCGCGGCGGATGTCCTTGTGCGGGAAGTCGAGGATGACCTGATCGTTGGTGTAGCTGTGGATCGTGGTCATGATGCCGCTCACAATGCCGAAGTTCTCGTGCAGCACCTTGACCACCGGCGCAAGGCAGTTGGTGGTGCAGCTTGCGTTGGAGATGACGTGGTGCTTGGCGGCGTCGTACTTGTCGTTGTTCACACCCATTACCAGGGTGATGTCTTCGTTGCTGGCCGGAGCGGAGATGATGACCTTCTTCACGGTTGCGCCGAGGTGGGCCTTGGCCTTTTCCGCGTCGGTGAAGTGGCCGGTGGATTCCACCACGATCTGTGCGCCCACTTCAGCCCAGGGCAGCTTGGCAGGATCGCGCTCGGCGAATACCTTGATCTTCTTGCCGTTTACGCTGATGTAGTCGGGGCCGGCTACGATCTCGTGCTTGTGCAGGTTGCCCAGGATGGAGTCGTACTTGAGCAGGTGAGCCAGCGTCTCGGGGCTGGTGAGGTCGTTGACGGCGACGAAGTCGATCTCGGGGTTGTCGATTGCGGTACGGAAGACATTGCGGCCGATACGGCCAAATCCGTTGATGCCTACTTTAACTGCCATGACGTTTTGGTTTGCTTCCTCTCAGGATTTCCGGCTGAGGGCCATACTTGCGGCCACCGTTGGGCACCACTCGAACAGCCATTCTTTCCGACACTTCCAGTGTATCTGCTTCGAGGGGAAGATGGTAAGACCACGGGGAATTGCGGTGGGAGGCTCACCGCTGGTTCCTTCCGGTTTGGGTTCCGGGCATGCGGTATGGTACAAACCGGCTATGCGCGACTGGATGCGCAACATGATGAAAAGACGCACGAAGCGTGGCCCCAACAACAGCGAGGCCACTGGAAAGATAGGGCAGGAGATTCCGCAGGATCAGCCTGCAGCCCTGCAGCCGAGCTATCCCGAACCCCACGGGCAGGCTCAAAAAGACGCGGGTGAACCCGAATCGGCAGTAGAAGTTACAGCCGAACCGGTGGAGCAGACCGCTGAGGAAGTTGTCGCAGGAACCGCACCGGAGGTTCCGGCAGAACCTGCTGCTCCGGAAGTTGTTGCGGACAAGGTAGACGTTCCGGGCAGCATCGAAGTCGAGACACAGCCGGAGTCGCTGGCTGCTGCGCCCGTGGCCATGCCGCCGGTACCGTCGGAAAAGAATGCTCCGCGCGGCTACGTGATTCTCACGATCGGCCTGCCGGGCAGTGGTAAGACCACGTGGTATCGTCGTCGCGGTGTAACTCCGCTGAGCAGCGACATGCTGCGGAACATCCTCTTCGACGACATTACCGACCAGCGTTACAGCGGCCTGGTGTTCAGCACGCTGCGTTCGTTGCTGCGTGCGCGGTTGATCGCCAAGATGCCGTGGAACTACGTGGACGCTACTAACCTGAGTGCCCACGAACGCCGCCAGTGGATCAAGATGGCTCGCAGTTTCGGCTACGAGGTGCAGGCTGTGTATTTCGATGTGCCGCTGGCTGTCTGCCTGGATCGCAACAGCAAGCGCGAGCGTCGCGTGGCCGATGACGTGATGCAGAAGATGGCAGAGCGCCTGCGTCCGCCGTCGTTCAAAGAAGGTTTCACCAAGATCACGGTCGTCCGCGTGAAGGGACAGCCGGGCGTTGTGCCTACCGCAGTCGATCCGACACCGGAAGCGTTTAACGCGCCGGTTCCCGCCGACGTGGACGTGCCGGATGCAACCGACCTCGACCTTCCCGAAGATGTGCTGCCGGAGGTAACCGAACCGGGCGAAGCGGCCGAACTCGGTGAAGCAACCGGGGAGTAACCGCTATGAGCGACGCGGCGATTGAATTCCGCGGCGTTGGGGTAAATGTGTCGCCCTCCCGGACAAACTCCGCGGAGGGCGATGCTGCTTGCGGCGAGCGAAAGATTCTGGACGGCATCAGTGCAACCATTCAACGGGGAACTATAACCGCTCTCCTGGGCCGTTCCGGTTCCGGCAAGACCACGTTACTGCGTACGGTGAACGGGATGGTGCTGCCTACCTTCGGCAGTGTTCTTGTAGACGGAAAAAGTGTTGGCGATGCTGATCTGCTCACGTTGCGGCGTGGCATCGGGTATGTGATCCAGGAGACCGGTCTCTATCCGCACATGACCATCGAACGCAACATCGCCATGCTGCTGGAGATTGCAGGCAGGCCAATGGCAGAGCGCAAGGCGCGTGCTGCGGATATGCTGCGCATGGTGGGGCTTGATCCAGCACAGTTTGCACAACGCAGGCCGTGGCAGTTGTCGGGCGGACAGCGACAACGTGCCGGAGTGGCACGTGCGCTGGCAGGCAAGCCTTCGATCCTGTTGATGGACGAACCCTTTGGTGCTCTCGATCCTCTGACACGTGCCGAGATGCAGACCATGCTGCGCGATTTGTTGCGCAGCTTGAGTGTGACTGCGCTGATCGTAACGCACGATCTGCAGGAGGCAGTCTTTCTAGCCGACCGCGTGATGATGATCGACGCCGGACACATTGCAGCCGACCTGCCTGCGGGTGAGGTCATGCAGTCGGAGATTCCCGCGGTCTGTCAGTATGTGGCGGCTGTGCGGCGGTTTGAGGTGCAGTTCGATCCTGTCCAACTGCCGGAGACTGAGCAATGACAGCCTTTCTTCATCAGCACATGCATGAATTGCTGCGGCTGACCTTTGAGCATCTGTGGCTTACTGCTTCGGCCATGTTCTTTGCCGCTCTCATTGCCATCCCTGCGGGCATCTGGCTTACGCGTCACGAACGCTGGGCGGGGCCGGTGATTGGCTTGGCCAACGTGGTGCAGACTATTCCCAGTCTCGCGTTGTTTGGCCTGCTGTTGCCGGTGCCGTGGCTGGGAGAGGACTCGGCCCGGTTAGCCATTCTTGCGCTTACCGGCTATGCCGTTCTGCCGATTGTGCGTAATACCTACACCGGAATTCGCGGGATTGATCCAGCGCTGATCGATGTGAGCATAGCTCTTGGAATGAGTGGAATACAGCGTCTTCTAAAAGTGGAGCTTCCGCTTTCGGCGGGTGTCCTGCTGGCGGGGTTTCGCACGGCAACCGTTACCTGCATCGGCGTGGCCACGATTGCTGCGGCGATTGGTGCGGGTGGCTTGGGAGAGTTCATCTTCCGTGGAGTGGCATCGGTGGACAACCGTTTTGTTCTATTGGGAGCGGTTCCTGCGGCACTTCTGGCTCTCGTGGCAGATGCGTCACTCGGTTGGTTGGAACGACATATTGCCTTGCGGGGAGCTGCGTGAGCCGAGCCGTGTGTGCATTCGTACTGCTTTTACTGGTTGGGTTGTCTGCCTGCGATCCGCCGCATGGTTCGCGCATCGTGATTGGAGCGAAAAACTTTACCGAGCAGGTTCTGCTGGGCGAACTACTGGCGCAGCAGATTGAAGCTGCGGGCGAACCCGTGGATCGCAGGTTCTATCTAGCGGGGAGCTATATCGCGCATCAGGCTTTGCTCTCGGGCCGCATAGATGCATATGCGGAATACACGGGAACGGCACTCACACAGATTCTGAAACAGCCGCTCGACCATGATTCGCAACGTGTCTTCGCTACGGTGAAGCGGATCTATGAGGAGAAATACAATGTGCGCGTCCTGCCGTCTCTGGGCTTTGAGGATACCTTCGCCATTGTGATGCGCGGTGACGATGCGCAGCGCATGCATCTTTTGAAGCTGGGCGAACTTGCTCCGCATGCTGCGAAGTTGCGGCTGGGGGTCGGTTATGAGTTCGAGGAGAGACCGGACGGCCTGCGCGGTATGGAATCTGCATATGGATTGCATTTTGCCGGGACGCCGCGTGTGATGGATCTGGGTTTGCTGTATCGCGCGCTGGAGAATCATCAGGTGGATGTTGTGAGCGGAAACTCAACCGACGGAGCGATTGCCGCGCTCGGCCTGAAGATGCTCGTCGACGACAGGCATTACTTTCCTCCGTACCAGGCGGTCGCCGTAGCACGTGAAGATACGCTGCGGGCACATCCAAAGATGCTGGCAGCACTTACAAAACTTGCAGGACGCGTGAGTGAGGAGCAGATGCAGGGAATGAATCACGAGGTGGAAGGTGAGCATCGCGATCCCGCGGAGGTGGTGCGGGCATTCCGCTTGCGCAATGGGCTTTAAATTACGGCTTCGATAGGTATCCGCAGTCACATAAAAGATGCGTGGCGCACATCGGCCATCACCGCATCCTGCGAATGAGTGGCAGGAAGGGCACGTTCCTCCTGGCGCACGAAGCCACTATGGACACTACCGATCCGGCGAGCGCGAAGATGAATATTCACGTAGTGAAAAATACCGGAACGGGTGAGCTCATAGGTCTGGAAGGAATGCTGGCAATCACGATTGATGCTTCAGGACACAGTTACGAATTTAACTACACTTTGCCGGAAAAATAAGCACGGTCGGGGTCGATGCAAAGGAGTTGCGCTTTGCCTGATTTAGCGTGAAATGCGTGGAAACAGAACACGCCTGAGCGCAATTTGCTACAGTTTGTGTTGTCGGTTTGCGTTTGGTTGCGTCTTTCAAAGGGAAGCACTTTGAAAAGCGTTTGGAAGGAGCTGAGAGATCTGCTCCGGGAATCAACCGTGCTCCTATAACGCTCTGCCTTATAAGCGCACTGAGGAACTGTATGACTTCGAAGATCCGCCGTCGTGACCACCGCAGCGAAGAGGGCTTTACGCTTATCGAGTTGCTGATCGTAATGTCGATCATCATCATCATCGCCACGTTTGCCGTTCCGAACATTACGCGCATTCATCGGCAGGGCAATGAGACGTCGGCCATCCAATCGATCCGCGCGATTGTGGCGGCGCAGCTGCAATATCAGCAGACCTATCCTTCGAACGGCTATGCCTGCTCGCTGCAGGCGCTGGGTGGAGAGAAATCGGCTGCTCCTTCTCCTGCGGCCGCTGGGTTGCTGCCCAGCGATCTGGCGGGCGGCAACAAGGCCGGCTACACCTTTGCCCTGACCAACTGCAACAAGGTGACGATCAACAACCAGGACCAGTACACGTCGTATGAGATTACGGCGGTACCGCAGAAGGTCGGCAACACGGGTGATCGCGGTTTCTGCTCGGACGATTCGCAGCAGATCAAGTACGACCCCAAGGGCGGCACCAACTGCACCCAGCCGATTCAGTAATCGTCTGTCAAAGACAATGAAAAGGCTCGGCCGTTCGTGGCTGGGCCTTTTCGTTTTGGATTGTTGGGATAATGAGTTCAGGAGTTTGCGTGTGGGTGTTTTTTGGTGGGGTATTGTTGCGTCGGTGATGGTGGTTGCGACGAGTGTGCATGCACAGGAGGCGCAGAGTCTGGCGGCAAAGGTGGACGACCATTACAACCATCTGCATACGTTACGCGCGGCATATACCGAGCGCTACAGCGGCATGGGACAGACGCGCACCGAGAGCGGTACTCTCCTGCTGAAGAAACCGGGACGGATGCGCTGGGAGTATGCAAACGGCAAACTGTTTGTAGCGGACGGGAAATTTGCCGTGAGCTATATGCCGGGCGATGCGCAGGCACAGAGGATTCCCGCAAAGCAACTGGATGATATGCGTTCGCCGCTGCGCTTTCTCCTGGGGCACACGAAACTGACAAAGGAACTGGACAACCTGAAGGCAACTCCGGCGACGAACGGAGAAGTTACATTGTCAGGTACACCGCGCTACGTCTCCGGGCCTGCTGACCAGCGCATCCAGACGATTACGATTACAGTGCTGCCTGCAACCGGCGTGATTACGGGCCTGCGGATCGAGGAGATTGACGGAACCGTAACTGAGTTCAGCTTCCACGACATGAAAGAAAATGTCGTAGCCAACGATGCGGACTTTCGTTTCACCCCTCCTGCCGGTGTGGCCGTGGTCGATGGCCTGCCGCCTGCCTGAAACGAATGCGTGTTGTGTTACAGAAAAGCGGAATCGCCGCTTGATTTCGGACTGAATATGTCCTATAAGGAACTAGGACATATTCAGTCCTTATTCTTCTGGTGGGACGATTCGCTCTATGAAACATTGTGTTTTGTTATGTGCGCTGCCTTTGCTGGCGCTGTCTGCTGTTGCTGTGCGTGCGCAGGGGCCGGGTGGGCCACCGCGTCGTGTAGTGCTGGAAGCTCTGGATGCAGATCACGACGGACAGTTGTCGGCAATGGAGATTGCTGCTGCGTCGCAGTCGTTGCTGAAGCTGGACAGGAATGGCGACGGACAGGTTACATCGGCGGAATACAGCCCCAAGCTGGAAGACAAGACATCGGTCAGCGACCTGGAACAGCGGTTGATGCTGCTGGATAAGAACGGAGATGACGTGCTGACGGCGGACGAAATGCCGGAACGCATGAAGCCGATCTTCGAGCGCGGTGACACAAATCACGACGGCAAACTGACGAAGGATGAGATGCGGACAATGTCGGGTGCGCAGGCTGACCCACAGGGGCGTCCGGTGGGCCGCGGCAACTTCAACAGCATGGACCCCATCATGCTTGTGCTGGATGTGGACAAGGATGGTGTGTTGTCTGCCGTGGAGATTGCGAATGCTCCGGTGCAGTTGAAGACGCTGGATGCGAACGGCGATGGTGCGCTGGCCGCGGATGAGATTCGTATGAAGCAGCAGACACCGCGTCAGCGTGCGGAACATCTGTTCGATGAGTGGGACACGAACAAGGATGGCGCCTTACTGAAGGAAGAGATGCCCGACCGCATGCAGACGCAGTTCGAAACAATCGACACGAACCACGACGGCAAGGTGGACATGGAAGAAGCGACTGCATACATGGAGAAGATGCCGGTGCAGGGACGTGGGCCTGGCGGTGCACGCGCAGGCGGCGAAGGACAGGCAAGGCAGTAATTGCTGAAACAAGTTGCCTCAGATACGCGTCTCTTTCTCACAAGAGACGTGGGCCTTTGAGATATGAGTGTGAGCTTTCGGGAGATGGTGTGGTGAAGAAAACTGTATCGATTTCAAGAAGCAGCGTTGCTTCGATTGCGGCTGCGGCATGCAGCATTCTGCCTGCATTTGCAGCGGCGCATGCAACGGTTCCTGTAACCTCTGCTGCACAGAATGCGGCGGGGACATGGGGCTTTTCGCACGAGGGCGTGCTGGGGACTTCGCTGGATGTGGCGATTGCAGCGCCTTCGAAAGAGACGGCGCGTGTAGCGGAGAAGGCTGCCCTGCGCGAGTTTGATCGGTTGCAGAAGATCCTGAGTGCGTGGGATAACACAAGCGAATTTTCGCGTTGGCAGAAGACCCGCGATGTTGCGGTAAAGATATCGCCGGAGTTGATGGATGTGCTGGCGCAGTTCGATGCATGGCGTGGTGAGACCGGCGGTGTATTGAATGCTTCATCACAGGCTGCTGCGAATGTGTGGAGCGATGCGGAACGGCGTGGCAATGCACCGTCGAATGCGCAGCTTGCGGATGCAGTGCATGCGATGCAGCAGCAACATTGGGTGCTGGATCGTGCGCATGAAACAGCCACGCGCGTAAGCGATGCGCCGCTGGTGCTGGCAAGCTTTACCAAGAGCTGGATCACGGAGAAAGCGGCCGAAGCTGCATTGCATGCAGGCGCAACCGGTGTGATGTTGAATGTGGGCGGCGACCTGGTGACGCGCGGTGTGTTGACGCAGCGTGTGGATGTGGCGAACCCGCATGCCGACGCGGAGAACGATGCGGCGCTGGACACGGTGTCGTTACGCGGTCGAGCAATGGCGACAAGTGGAAACTATCGTCGCGGATTTGAAGTGTCAGGTGTGAAGTATTCGCATGTGATCGACCCGCGTAGCGGTATGCCTGCTATGGGGATGGCTTCGTCGAGCGTGATCGCAGAGGATGCAACAACAGCGGGCGCGCTGGCTACGGCATTGTCCATTCTGTCTCCGCGTGAGTCAGAAGCTTTAATGCAGCGGTATCCGCAGGCGGCATACATGTTGGTCACGGATACGGGCGAAGAGATTCGCAGTGCAAACTGGCATGCATATGCAGAGCCAAAGCTGGAGCGCACATCATACATTGTGCATGCGGGAGCGAGCGCACCGGTGCAGGGATCGAACTGGAACCAGTCGATGGAACTGGTGATTAAGCTTGACCTGCCCCGTATTCAGAATCCTCGGTATCGCAGACCATATGTTGCGGTGTGGATCGAGGACAAGGATAAGTATCCGGTGCGCACGATTGCTCTGTGGTTTAAGAATCCGCGTTGGTTGAATGAGTTGAAGCAGTGGTATCGCGATGACCAGGTGCGGAACCTGAGCGAAGGCACGGATATCTCCGCGACGGTATCGAGCTCTACGCGTGCGCCGGGGAGTTATACGCTGAAATGGGACGGTAAAGACAACAGCGGCAAACTGGTGAAGGCCGGAACATACACGCTGGTGATTGAGGCTGCGCGTGAGCATGGCGGCCACTCGATTGTGCGGCAGGAAATTAACTTTAACGGCACGCCATCCGCAAAGACGTTGCCGGCAAGTGATGAACTGGGAGCGGTGCAGCTTGACTACCGGAAGCACTGAGTCTCGGCATAGCGCACCGGGCAAAGCACCGCAGCCGTTGAGTGTTCGGCTGCGGCGAAAGGCTGCGATTGTTTCGCGGTGGCTGCATATCTATCTCTCCATGGTGTCGTTTGCCGTGGTGCTTTTCTTTGCCGTGACCGGGCTGACACTGAATCATGCAGAGGCGTTTTCGCATGGCGAAGTGGTGAAGAACATCAGCGGATCTTTTACTGCGAAGGAGATGGGGGCGAAGGATCATCCGGATACGCTGGCGATTGTGGAGCATGTTCGAAACGTTGACCATGTGCACGGCGCGGTGAATACGGAAGATCTGCGCGTGGAAGATGACGAGATTACATTCAGCTTTCGCGGACCTGGATACAGTGCCGATACCACGGTAGATCGCGCAACAGGCAAGTACGAAGTTGTAGAGACGAAGGCTGGCTTTGTTGCAGTAATGAACGACCTGCACAAGGGACGCGATTCGGGCAGGGTATGGTCGGCAGTGATTGATGCTTCGGCCATTTTGCTGACACTGGTTTCATTCAGTGGTCTTGCGTTGATCTTCTTTATCTACAAACGCCGCACCAGCGGTTTGTTACTGGCAGTGGTTGCCACTGTAGTGTGTGTGCTGCTGTATCGAATTTGGGTGCCTTAGCTGGTATTCGGCTTGTCTGTTGCTGAACTACATGCAATTAAGAAAGGGTGGGCACTTACATAGGATGTAAGTGCCCACCCTTTTTATCTTGTTAATTGCTATTTGATATCAGTCGAATAGCTGAAATTTATTATTCAGGGCTTTTGTAATTGGTAACAAGAGTTAGAGCGGAAGGTTAAGTGCTGTGCGCAGTTCTTTTCTGGCGGCGGAAAGTTCTTCCTGAAACTTGGGCGAAGTGGAGAGCGCTCCGAACTCTGCCATCGATGCCAGGCGGCTTGCCTCGGTGTCGCTGGGGTAATGCACGCCGCAGATGACACGGTTGTGTGCATAGTCACTGGCACGCGCAAGAATCTCGCTGGCGTGTTCGGGTACCATCTGGGCGAGTGTGAAGGCTTCAAGATAGCTAACCATTGAGTGGCCGCTGGGATAAGACGGTTCGATCTTCTGTTCGCAGATGGCATGCACAGTTTTATCCGTGACGAAGGGGCGCGGGCGCCCCCAGAGTTCCTTCAAGGACGGGCTAACAGTCCCGGCTTCATTGCGTACGTGCCTGGAGAGAGCGGCGGTAAGAGGCAGGGCCTGCTCGTTGAAACGGTCACCTAGAACAGTGGCGTAGATGAAGATGTCTTCTTCAGCGTCGTCGTGTTTTGCGGCTGCAATCTGCTTGGCGGTGCGCGATGCCTGCGCAGCGTGTACGGCTGCGAGGTCGGCTTTGTCTGCGGCGGAACCAGCAGCGGGAGGCGGCGGAACGACGGCTGCAAAGTTTAGCGGTGGCTGCGAAAGATAGAGGGACTTCTTCGGCGCTTTAGGTACGGTGGTCTGTGCCTGTGCCGATGCGCAGATCGATATACAAGTAAGGGCAGAGAACGATGCCAGAGTCAGAATGTAGTGGGCTTTCATGCGTGGACTTCTTTCTGTAATAGAGCAAAAAGAAATGCTGGACCTTGGCAGGCCCAGCAGGAGGTAAGTCGTTTAGCTCTTGTGAGCGTAGCCGAAGTAGACGGTGATGCTCATGCTGCGGCCAGGTGTAAGTCCAAGCAAGTCGCTTCCGCTCGGAGTAAAGGTTGTCCCCTTGTTTCCAGCCGCAATGCTGATGATATTTCGTGTATCAAACAGGTTGTTGATACCGAAGCGAATTTTCGTTCCAGCCAGGCGCGAACCTTCACGAATGGTGTAGTTCAGGAACATGTTCGTGATGCTGAAAGGGTTGATGGGAATAACCTGGCTTGCAACGTAACTGGCATTGGTTTTAGTGTCGGTGGCAGTGTTGTCGTTCCACATGGGGCCTACACGCTTATCGAAGATACCCAGATCAAGGTTCCTGTGCGTATAAGTCATGCCGAAGGTTTCAGTATTGGAGGGAGTCATTGCCAACCATTTTTCATAGTTGATATTGGAGCTTCCGTTGATGGTCTGACTTACATACTTTGCAACGCCATAAGTTCCGTTGACATAGACATTCAAACCAGGAAGCAAGGCTACATTGGTTTCGCCTTCAAATCCCTGAGTTACTGAATCACCTGAAGAGTAGAACTGGGTTCCGATATCAGGGTTAGGATTGGCCGTTGCTGTGTAACCGTTGCCGAAATGAACATGATAGTAGTCAGCGTCGAAGGTAGCGCGGCGCAACTTGAGCACGGTTCCAGTCTGCAGGGTAAGTGCAAAGCTGGGCTTGGGTAGAAGAGATATTTTGCCCGGTTGATCGAAGACGCTGGAGGGTGGAATCACTGAGCCAGTGCCAACCTGGCCATAGACCGACCAGTTCTCGCGGATTCGGTAGTTTACATCACCGGAGGGCAGATAAGAGTTATAGCCACCAGAGCTGTAGCGAGCCGTGAAAGGCTGGTTAGTTACAGGGTCTTTGCTGCCAATGGTCTTGCCGTTATCAGCGAATTGGGTCAGGTCCTGGTTATAGTGTGCGAACTTCATACCGCCAGTAAGTGTGAGCCTGGTAGTGGGATGGTACTCGTACTCGGCGAAGGGCTGATAGGAGTTGGTGTAGAACTTTTCGTGGAAATTCGGTAGAGCACTGACTGCTCCGGTCAACGGGTTCTGCGGGGTTTGATAGCGGTCTGTTGTTGCCCACTCATACCACATACCGGCGCGGAAGATACCGTGGCGCGAAACCTGGCTGACGGTAGTAGTTTCACCATACTTACGATAGCTGTTCAGCTTGTCGGTGCCGCAGGGGTAAACGCCGTTCTTTTCAGCGCAACCAGCGGGAGTAATGGTGCCGGTCTGGGTGTTGGTATAGTTCTGGTGGTTGTTGTAGGAGTAAGTGTATCCCTTGGTGTCGAGGTACCAGCTCTTACCTAAGTCGGTCTTATAGCCGACATATTCAAAGTCAGTGGGAACGAAGTAGCGGTTGTACTTGTAGTAAGCCGCGGATGTCGGATCGTTGTTGAGCAGGTAGTTATAGCCGTAGCTGGCAACCTGGCTGCGCAGAGGTCCCTTGAAGTTCGGCGTGTTGGCGGTAAGTCGGATCACGCCTGCAAACCCGGTAAGCACGCGGGTATCAGAAATCTTGTACTCGTACTTGAGTGAACCTGCATCGCGCCGTTGATGGCTGTAGGTCTGGAAACCGTCCGAGGTGAGATGATGCACATCCGCAGTGAGACGCATCTTTCCGCCAGGGCCGAACTTGCCGCTGTTCACGGAGCCGTCTACAAGCAGCGTGTTGAACGATGCGTAGGAGATGCCGCCGCGAATGTTAAAGCGATCGGAGAGCGGCTTGGAGATCAGGTTGATGGAGCCACCGAAGGGCGTGGGTCCGATGGTGGATGCGGTGCCGGGGCTGCGGTCGAAGTCAACGCTGCCAAGCATCTGCGAGGGGAAGAAGGCCCAGGAGTGGTGCGTTGGCGAGTTCGTGTCTTCGAAAGGGATGCCGTCGAAGGTGATGTCGTAGTTGCCGTCGGAGAAGCCGCGGAAGTAGCTCTTGGAGTCGCCAAGGCCAAGTCCGTTGGGGTTCACACTGAAGGTGCCGGGCGCCATCTGAATGGCTTCGCTGTAGTCGGAAACGGGAGCGAGATAGTTGTTAATGTAACGCTCGTTGATCTCAGTGCGGGCCGAGCTCTGATCGAGACGCGCATCGAGCGGAGCCTGCTGCGCGGCAATGGAGTTGGATGCCTCTGCTTCCACAGTCACCTGGTCGCTGGTGGAGTTCACCTTGAGGGTAAGTTCGATGTCCCTGGTATTGGCATCGACAGTGATATTGTCCTTCTGCAAGGTGGCAAAGCCGGGAGCATCGGCGGCGATCTCATAAGTGCCTGCGGGCAGATTGAGGGTGAAGCGTCCGGCGGCATCGCTGGTGGTGCGCCGAGTGGCGCTGTTGTTCGCGCTGGTGGAATGGGCCGCAATGACGGCATGGGCGATAACAGAGCCCTTTGAATCTTTTACAACTCCGGTAAGAGCGGGTTGGGTTTGGGCTGTGGCGGAAACAGCAGAAACTGCCAGAAGTGCTGTTGTTACACGGAACGGTACGCGCAAGTTGGTCTCCAAAGTGGTGCATGGAGATCATGACGTAGAGTTGTCTCTTGATTTATGAATTGCGTACGAAGATCGTACCAAAAAACAGGGTATTTTCAGGTAATTTTCAGTGAACCAGGCAAACTTTAAGGTTGGCATAAGGTTTCTGTAAGGCTCATCCAGGGTTCACGTGGATAGATGCCAGATGAGGATAGTAAGTGCGGGTCACTTATGGCTGATGACACTTAACCATGAGTAACCCGCTGTCCGCAAGGGAGAAGCACTACCTTGCAGACAGGCCAACAGAATTTACTCGCATTGGCAGGATCGCGGTATTGATTTAGCAGGCGAGGTCGGCACGGGTGATCTTCAGGTCGCCGAGATTGCCGAGCAGTGTAAGCGAGATGTTTTCGCTTTGCAGTAACTCATTGGCGAGGCGTTGCACATCGTGCGTGGTGACGCGATCGACGTCGGCGATAATCTCATCGACGGTGTTGAAGCGACCGAAGTACATCTGCTGACGCGCGAGATTGCTCATGCGTGAGGAGGAGCTTTCGAGGCCGAGAACGATGTTGCCCTTGCTTTGATTCTTGGCGCGTTCGAGTTCGTCTTCGCCGACCGGTTCTGCCTTGATGCGGCGAAGTTCTTCAAGGATAAGGCGCAGCATCTCAGGTGTTTTTTCGATGGAGGTTCCGGCGTAGATGCTGAGTGAACCGGTGTCGCGGAAGGGCGATAGCTCGGTGTAAATGGAGTAGGCCAGGCCTGCTTCTTCGCGCACGGACTGGAAGAGGCGCGAACTCATGCCGCCGCCCAGGATGGAGCTGAGAAGGTAGAGTGCGTAACGGTCAGGATGATCGACCGGGTGCGCGGGGACGCCGAGGCAGATCTGTACCTGTTCGAGCGATTCTTTTTTGCGCAGCGTGATGTGCGGCGTCGCGTCTGGTTGGGGAAAGCGTACAGGGACATCATTTCCGGCTGCGAGCGAGCCGAAGCAGCTTGTGATCTTTGCGATCATCTCTTCGTGTTCGAGATGACCGGCGGCGGAGAAGACCATGTTTTGCGGGATGAATCGCTCGGTGTGGAAGCGGCGAACGGCCTGTTGATCGAAGGCGGAAACGGTTTTTTCGGTGCCAAGGATGGAGCGGGCCAGCGGGTCGTTCTTCCAGAAGTTCGCGGTATGAATCTCGTGAATGAGGTAGTCGGGATTGTCCTCATCCATCTTGATCTCTTCGAGTACGACGGACTGTTCGCGCAGGATGTCGTCGGGTGTGAAGGTGGGATTCAGCACCAGGTCGGAGAGGATGTCGAGCGCCCTGTCCACGTTGGTGTCGAGCACCTTGACGTTGAAGCAGATGGTTTCCTTGCCGGTGAAGGCATCGAGATTGCCGCCGATGGCGTCGGTTTCGCGGGCAATGTCGCGTGCGGAACGCGTGGTGGTGCCTTTGAAGACCATGTGTTCCACGAAGTGGGAAAGGCCGTTGTCTTCAGGCTGTTCGTCGCGCGAACCGGTACGAATCCACACACCCATGGTGACGGAACGCACGTGTGGCATGCGCTCGGTAACGACCAGCATACCGTTGGGCAGCGTGGTGCGGCGGATGTTGCGTTCGGTGGAGGCGACAGATGGAGTAGAGTTCTCCGCGAAGGGAGTGGTTTCAACCATCCCTCCATTGTATCGACTTGAGGCAGACGAACGCAGGTTCGGCTGAATGGTTGCGTCAGAGAAGGGAGAGGCAGTTACAGTTTCGCGCGAAAACCCAAATCTCAAAGAGCCGGGATGTGACGTACTCCATCCGGCATGGAAGGGAAGAACGATTCGCATATGGCGCGCATATCCAGCCTTAATCCGAGTGTTTTCGCTCGATGGGTTCGCTGGCAATGCGGTTGAGCAGGTTTTGTTTTACCTGCGGCCAGTCTTCGGCGATGATGCTGTACCACTTGGTATGCCGCGTGGAGCCGTCGGGCATGATCATATGGTTGCGAAAGGTACCCTCGTACTGCGCGCCGAGCTTGAGCATGGCGTTCTGCGAACGGACGTTTCCGTGGTGCGTTTTGAGGGCGACACGGCGAAGCTGAAGCGTTTCAAATCCGTAGGTGAGTTGCAGCAGCTTCACGCGAGGATTCACTCCACTGGCACGCCACGGTTTTGCCAGCCAGGTGAAGCCGATCTCGACGGCGCGGTGGGCGGGTTGGATATCGAGATAGCTCGTCATGCCTGCGACTTCATGGCCGACGAAGATGACCCAGGGTTGCACCGATCCTTTTTCAGCATCGGCGAGTAATTTGAGGACGAGCTGTTCCATATCGTCGCGATTGCAGATGCTTAGCGGCATGTACTGCCAGATGGATGGATCGACGGCAATGGGTGTGAGTCGGTCGATGTGGTTCAGGCTGAGCGGTTCGAGGCGAACGCCATAGCCTTCGAGCAGTGGAGTGACGTTCATTGCGAGTTCTCCATGCGCTGTCTGCGCAGACTTATTTCGCCTATTGAAGCGAGTTCATGCGGGTTTCTGCTGCATGAGATGAAGTACGGCCTCAGCAACGCGGTCGTAGTCGTGACGCAGCAGGTTACCTTCGTAGAGGAAGTTGCCGGTCATGGGAACGATGCCCATATCTCGGATGCGATTAAGGTCGGCTTCGATGGGTTGCTGTCCTTCGCGCGCGTATTTTTCTAACAGCGTGGGAGAGATGGGTGCAGTGTTGACGAGGGCGTAGTCGAAGAGTCGTTCGCGGCCTCCGTGCGATTGAATGCGCTCGATGTGTTGCGAGGCGGTGAGGCCGATGGATTCGTTGGCCTGCGTCATGAGATTGCAGATGTAGACACGCTTTGCGGAAGACGCTGTGATGGCTTCGCGCAGGTCATCGACCAGCAGGTTGGTGATGACTGAGGTGAAGAGAGAGCCGGGGCCGAGGGTGATAAGGTCGGCATTGCGGATGGCCTGCACGGCTGCGGGAACAGCCTGTGCATCGGCGGGGTTCATCTGTAGCTCGACGATGCGACGCTTCGATTTGGTGATACTGGTTTCGCCGTGAACGATGGAGCCGTCATCCATGACGGCGGAGAGTGTGACCTGCGTGTTCGTCGCGGGATAGATGGTGCCGCGTGCTGCGAGAATCTGCGAGGAAGCCTGTACGGCCTGTGCGAAGTCGCCGCCTTGAATTGCGGTAAGTGCAGCAAGAAAGAGATTGCCGAAGGAGTGGCCGGAGAGCGAGTGCGAGTTGCCCTCGTCGGGGAAACGGTACTGGAAGAGTCGCGTGAGCAGCAGCTCGTCTTCGCTGAGTGCGGCGACGCAGTTGCGTACATCTCCAGGCGGCAGCATGCCGAGGTCTTCGCGCAGACGGCCGGAGGAACCGCCGTCGTCGGTCACGGTGACAATGGCGGAGAGTTCACGGATATGGCAGGGGAGTTCGTCGCAGTAGCTGTCCTGCGGACGGTGCGGCGAGCGGCCTTCCAGAGGCTGCACGTAACGCTTGAGTCCGCGCAGAAGTGTGGACAGGCCGGTGCCGCCACCAAGTGCGACTACACGAAGCTGCGTAGGTGTTTCAGCCGACATCTCTTTGAGTGTACTTGGTTCTTCATGCTAAAAACGAAGCGGTGTAAGCGGCGGTCGGCCCTGGAGTACGGCTTCGATGTTGTCGAGGCAGAGCATGCCCATGGCATCGCGCGCTTCGATGGTGGCGCTACCGATGTGGGGCAGCAGGTACGTGTTTTGCAGGTGGAGATAGCCGGGGTGCGGGTTGGGCTCATTGTTGAAGACGTCGAGACCGGCGGCAGCGATACGGTGTGTCTTCAACGCTTCGATGAGTGCGGCGTCGTCAACCAGTGCGCCGCGTGCGGTGTTGACGACGATAGCGTCAGGCGGCAATAGAGCGATGGTGTCAGCGTTGAGGAAGTGTCGCGTCTCGCTGGAGGCGGGCGCGTTGAGCGAGAGGTACTGGCTTACGCGCAGCAGGGAAGTCGGAGCGGAGTGAAAGGTGGCACCCTGTTCCTCGGCTTCGGGAAGGCGTGTGCGGTTGTGGTAGTGGATGACCATGCCAAAGGCGCGTGCGCGTTGGGCAAGTGCCTGCCCGATGCGTCCCATGCCATAGATACCGAGGGTTCTGCCTTCAAGGGAGTGGCCGAGCAGGTCGCCCTTGGCGGCGGGCCATTCACCCTTGCGCAGACGCTGCTGGGCTTCGTAGGCGCGCCGCGAGGCTCCGAGGAGAAGCAGCATGGCGGTCTCAGCGGTGGCGGCTGTGACAGCACCTGGAGTGTTGGTGATGGGAATGCCGCGCTGTCCCGCCGCTGCAAGATCGACGTGATCGTAACCAGCGGAGTAGGTGGCGATCATCTTTACGGAAGAAGGAAGGTTGGCGAAAAAGCGCGCATCCATGCGGTTAGAGGGCGAAAGGAGAATCGCGGCGGCACCGCTGGCTGCGGCGAGGAGTTCGTCCTGCGTCCACGGGCGGTCGTAGGGGTTGCGGCGTGGCTCGAAGTCACGGTCGATGCGTTCGTCAACGGCTGGAGTGAATCGTCGGGTAACGGCAAGGATCGGCTTCATGCTTCTTATAGTAGCGGTTTGGCCGAGATGGATTTTGTTGCGTGGGAATGAAAAAACGGCGCACGAAGCGCCGTTTTCATAAGTCGTTGAGTTTTCGCGATCAGGCTTCGGGGTAGAGCAGTTCGGTGAAGCGTGGATCGTCGGACATGTCCTGAAAATCGGAATCGGAACGCGCGAGGATGCGATTCTGTCCGTTCAGGCGGATGGCTTCGGTGAGCTTGTCGAGGCAGGTCTGCGTGTCGCCGGTGATGGAGGCGAGAACGGCCAGACCATAAAAGGCATAGTCGGTTTCGGGTGCGTCGGCGAGAATTTCGTCCAGATGCTCGCGTGCGTCGTCGTACTGGCCGTCGTTCAGCAGCGAGATGGCGTAGTCGTACTTCTCTTCCGCCGAAGTGAACTTTGTGTGGTTACGCTGAGAGTGCGCGACGCAGGCTGCCAGGTACATGCGGATGCGTTCGATGAATTCGGGCGGCGCAGTCTGAAGCAGGGCTTCAAACGCAGGATGAGCTGCGGCGTAGTCGCCCTGCTGCATGGTGCGCACTGCCTTCTCATACTGAGCGAGGGTGGCAACGCGGTTTTCATCGTTCGCTGGCTTTACGATACCGGCGAGGGTGCGGGGCTGTTTGTTGCTGGAAGCCGCATCGGCTTTGGTGGACTTCGCAGCGGTCTTGGCATTGGAGGAGGTGGCGGATTTAGCGGCTGACATTTGTGTCCCTGAAAGTGTGTCCGGTTGTTTTTTCTCTGGGGATCCTGCGGCGTGCAACAACCAGTATCGCTATGCGTTATACGGGAGTGTAGCCACGCGGTCAAGAGTTGTTCTTTAAGCGGAATCTTTCGTTGCACGATAGAGTACCGGGTTAAGGTCGGGATCGTTATACATCTTCATCTGGCGGTAGAGGGAAAAACGGCGTTTTCCCTGAAGAGTCTCACTCCACAGGTCGCGCAGGCAGCCGGTGAGAGCTGTTCTCTGGCGTCGCAGAACTTCAAGCCGAGCATGGTTTTTCTGGCGGTGTTCCTCGCTGGCATCGGTGCGTTCAGTCTCTTCCGCTGTGTGGAAGATTTTCAACGAAAGGATAGACAGGCGGTCGAGAATCATTCCGGGTGTTTCGGAGTGGAGAGGTACATCGTCAGCAGGCAGACTATGCTCTGCAAGTGCGGCCAGCAGGCTGTCGTCCAGTCGTTCCACCAGGTCGTTGCGGCGCTGGTTGGTGCGGTCGATGGAGCGTTTTACTTCGGCGATTACGCTGTCGGTGGCGTGCGGGTCGCGCGCACGGTCTTCCAGATGCCAGAGCTGGAAGTTGGCCTGGTGCAGTTGGAGCAGAAGATCGCTGGCTGCGGGCGTGTCTTCGCAGAGGTGCCAGAGTCGCGTGGTTTCGGCAAAGCGAGCAGCGACTTCTTCCGCGTTGAGTTGAGGAAGGTGGGGCGTACGTGCGTTTGAATCGGTTGCGGCGTGTAGCATGAGTTGAGAATGAGTGTACCGGGGAAAGGGAGAAGTGTCGCCATCAGCCGGAATGCGCGGCGTGTGTTGATCTACCGGCTGGGTAGCCTGGGCGATACGTTGGTGGCGTTGCCGTCGCTGCATCTGCTGGAGCGGGCCTTTCCGCGCGCGGAACGCAGGCTGCTGACGAACTTTCCAGTACACGGTAAAGCGCCCGCAGCTGCGGTAGTGCTGGGAAACTCCGGCCTAATTCACAGCTACGAGCGCTACACCGTGGGAACGCGCAGTCCTCTGGAATTGATGCAGCTTGCTCTGCGCATTCGCAGCTTCAGTCCGGATGCGCTGGTCTTCCTGATGCCGGCGCGCGGCGTGGTCACGGCAGAGCGCGATCTGCGTTTTTTCCGCTGGGCATGCGGTATTCGCAACATTATCGGAGCTCCTCTGACAGAAGATATGCAGCGTGGCCGCGTGGATGCACAGGGCGTCCACGAGTATGAGGCTGCGCGGTTGGCGCGGAATATTCAGGCCCTCGGTAATGCCTATCTGGAAGAGGCTGCGAGTTGGGACCTGCGGCTGACGGATGAGGAATTTGAGGCAGCCGACCGCGCGTTGCAGCCGATTGCCCACATGCCTATGATCGCAGTCAGCGTCGGTACCAAGGTGCAGGCAAAGGACTGGGGGCAGGACAACTGGCGTGCTCTGCTGCGTCGCGTTGCCGAACTCTATCCGGGACACGGACTGATGATGGCAGGTGCGCAGGATGAATCAGCCGCCAGCGAATTTGCGGCGCAGGGATGGCGAGAGGTTGCAGGCGATGCAGGCGTAGTGAACCTTTGCGGCCGTCTGTCACCGCGTGAGAGTGCCGCGGCGTTCCAACGGGCAAAGGTCTTCCTGGGACATGACAGCGGTCCTATGCACCTGGCGGCGTGTGTGCAGACGCCGTGTGTGACGGTTTTTTCCGCACGCAACCGCCCGAAGACGTGGTTTCCCTTTGGAGACCGCCACAGGGTGGTGTATCACCCCGTGGATTGCGGCGGCTGCGGATTGGAAACGTGCGTGGAACAGAAACGGAAATGCCTTCTCTCGATTACGGTGGATGAGGTCGTTCGCGCTCTGGTTGCGGCTTATCCCATGTCATGAACATCTCAATGCCGATTGAAGAGAAGGACAGGATGAGGAGACGTTGATGCTTCCAAAGTGGCATAAAGCGCTTGATCTGCTGGAGAAGGGATTCAGCGGATTACGCGTGCTGGTGGTGGGCGATGTGATGATCGACCGCTATGTTGTGGGCGAAGTGGAACGGATCTCTCCCGAGGCTCCCGTGCCGGTACTGCGGCGGGCGAATGAGTATGCGCGTCCGGGCGGTGCGGCGAATGTGTCGATGAATCTTGCAGGGCTGGGATTGCAGTCGACGCTTGTGGGATTCATCGGTGACGACGCAGAGGGGAAAAATCTCTGCCGGCTTTTGCAGGAAAACAGCGTGGATGCTTCCGCGTTGATCGAATGCTCGCAACCGACGATTACAAAAACCCGCGTGGTAAGCCGAACGCAACAACTGTTGCGCATCGACGTGGAGAGCAGGGAATCGCATGCGCAGGAAGACTGTGCTGTGCTGACTGCAAAGGCAGTGGAACACGTTGCGCACGCGGATGCCGTGGTGCTCTCCGATTATGCCAAGGGTGCGCTTTCTCCCGCATTGTGCCGCGTTGTGATTGACGCTGCACGCCGCAGGGGAATCCCAGTGCTGGTGGACCCGAAGACACGTGACTTTTCGCGCTACAGCGGTGTAACCACCATCTGCCCGAACCTGAATGAACTGAGTGCTGCGACGGGCGTGGACGCACACAGAACGGATGATCTGTTACAGGCCGGACGCGATCTTCTGCGCACGCTGGATGTGCAGTTTCTGATCGTGACGATGAGCGAAAAGGGTATCCGCGTACTGAGCGCCGATCCGCATGCAACCGAGATTCACTCGCCTGCACGGGCACGCGAGGTCTTCGATGTTTCGGGTGCGGGCGATACGGTGATCGGCACGCTTGCCGCCGGTCTTGCAGGTGGTCTGAGAGTGGATGCGGCAGTCGATTTAGCCAACGTAGCCGCGGGTATTGTTGTGGCCAAGCTGGGGACGGTTCCAGTCGCGGCGCACGAGATTGTGGACGAACTGACGGCTTCCGCGGTAATGAACTCGGGCGACAAGGTGCTGAATCGTGAACGCGCCGCGGTGCGTGTTTCGGAATGGCGTGCATCGGGTGAGACGATCGTCTTCACCAACGGCTGCTTCGATCTGCTGCACATCGGCCACATTACGCTGCTGGAGGACTGCCGCCGCTTCGGATCGAAGCTGGTGGTGGCGATGAATACGGACCGCTCGGTGAGCTCATTAAAAGGCCCCACACGACCGATCGTGGGCCAGAACGAACGCACCAAGGTCATCGCCGCATTGGGATGTGTGGACATGGTGGTGCTATTCGACGAAGCTACACCGCTGGAACTGATCCAGACCCTGCAACCGGATGTACTGGTTAAAGGTGGCGACTATTCGGTGGAGACGATTGTGGGACACCAGGATGTAATCGCTCGCGGAGGCCGCGTGGAGATCATACCAACGGTCGAAGGCTTTTCCACTTCGAACATTGTGAAAAAGGTGGTCGCGCAGAACAAAGAAGATTGACCGATATACCTTCCTATGGATCGACGTACCTTCCTTCAGGTGGACGACCGGTTGTCCGTTTCGATGACCTGACGCAAAACACTACGGATTGATCGACATGTATTCCTGAATACATGGGAACGCGGCAACGGTTTTTCCTCACTGCATTGCTCCTATTGATTGACGTGCATTCCTGAATACACAAGGAATAGCCTTCTGGTGTGGCAACTCCAACACAACGTCAAAATGGGTTATCCTAGGGTTGGTAGGAGAGGTTAGCTCAGTTGGTAGAGCATCGCCCTTTTAAGGCGCTGGTCCTGGGTTCGAGCCCCAGACCTCTCACCACAGAACCCCAATAAAATGATATATTTGCGGGACTTGAGAAGGCTCCTTTTTCGTGCCTGAAATTTAATGTGCCAGATTTGTGCCAGTTCTGCACTACAGGCATAGCACTCTGTTTGCACCTTGCATATTCACTTTTACCCTCGATGGGGGGATACAAAAGGATGCGGGCGCGGTACATGATCATGCTCGAAATGGTGTGTACCTGGGTAGCGTGTGGCGACCAGAAAACGGGAGAGCCCCTACCTGATGGGTAGAGAACTTCAGGTTCCTCCACAGCTCCCATTCCGGGTGACGTGTCATGCCTACAGCCGGTGCAGAGCACCGCGTCTTTTCTTTCGGTCGGCACACCTCTCAGATGGAAGCCCAGACGCAGCAAGGCCGCCCCCGAAGGGACGGCCCAGAAGGTTACTGTCTGCGCTGCTATGAAGATTGCAGCCTACCGTTACGAGCAGCTTCGATCAACGTCCCTACAGTGAGCGGCTGCTTTGGTTCAGCACGTTTCTTCTGAGAGGGCAGGAAGGGCAGCAGGGACAGCAGAGTAGGCTCGGACCGGAAGTAGCGCGTCGAGTCGAAGCCGGAGACGTCCATCGAGCACTTCTTGGATATCTCCAGCAGCGCGTACACAGCATCATCTCCGTCCAGTTTCAGGTCTTCGACCAGACGAGCATCCACGGTGACCTGATAGTCCTGTGGTGCGACTGCATTAAAGCCCGAACCACAACCGGTTATGGCTCCGATACCTGAAACGCTCAATAGCAACAGCAGCGTGGTCCGAAGCAATGCAGAGTTGCGCACGCGACGTATGGCAGCCAGGGTCCCTGTTGAGACTCTCCAGCCAGTCGCGTACTGGCTGGAGCCAAAAGCAGCTGCGGGCTGACGTCAGACTTGATAGAGGAAATCCGTGCCCTTCAAGATGCGCAGCTCTTCATGATGGAACGCATGATTTCGCGAGAGCGTATCCGACTCGGAGCGCGCGAATTGTTTACGTTCGATGAAATGCCCTCTCGATTCATATGTTTGTCGTGCATGTAACGGTAACGGTTCCCGTAAATGCCACTGGACGCCCGTCATCTGAGAGGCTACGTTCAAAGGCACAACATCAGGAAAACGAAGTGAGGGGGCGTTATGTCGCAGCATCGTGTGTTCACGACAGCAAGTTGCCGGGGGAGAATTCCCTGGAACTTCCTGCTCGCAGCCGGTGGAATATTGCTTGCGATGGTGGCGGCAGTTCCGGTCCGGATCTTCGCCCAGCAGCTTGCCCCGGTCTGGGGCGTCTCGACGGTAGCCGGGACTGGAACGCTCGGTGACTCTGGCGATAGCGGCCAGGCTACGAAGGCGACGCTCAATAAGCCGGTTGGTGTGGCGGTGGATCGAGCAGGGAATCTCTATATCTCCGAAGCCAACACGACGGCCGGAAGCATCACCTCGGTCATCCGCAAGGTCACTCCTGAAGGCATCATCAGCACGATAGCGGGAAAACCGGGCTCAGTCGGCTACGCGGGAGACGGAGGCGCAGCCAGCGCAGCGCTCCTGAACAATCCCTATGGGATCGAGATCGACCGGGACGGCAATCTGCTGATTGGAGATATTTCGAACTATGAGATCCGCAAGATCGACATGACGAGCGGAATCATCACTACGGTTGCCGGTATCCGGGGCTCTGCGGGCTATACGGGTGACGGCGGCCCGGCTACCTCGGCCAAGCTGTACACCGCATATACGGCGGCTAGCGATGCTGCCGGAAATATCTATATTGCTGACAATCACAACAATGTCATCCGGAAAGTGGATACGGCGGGCAATATTTCGACCTTTGCCGGAACCGGAATCGCGGGGCACAGCGGTGACGGAGGCCCGGCCAAAAGCGCCCAGATAAGCGGGCCATACAGTGTCTGGGTCGATCCGGCCGGCAACCTCTACATCAATGAACTTGGTGCGGGCGCCAGCTACATCCGCATGATCGACACAGCAGGCATCATTCACACAATTGCTGGCTCTGGTACGGCCGGGTACTCGGGAGACGAAGGTTCCGCGACAGCGGCTCGTCTGAACACACCGCATGGAACGGTCATTGACGGGCGGGGAAATTTCTACATCGCCGACGAGACGAACCAGATTATTCGAGGAGTAGATTCCGCTGGTGTCATCCACACGATCGCGGGTATTTACAACGGTAAAAGTTTTAGTGGCGATGGCGTCCCTGCGCTTGCGGCAAAGTTCAACTATCCCTATGGCATTGCGATCGACTCAAATAACAACCTGTATGTGCCGGATACGCTTAACAATCGCGTTCGCCAGTTGTCGCTCAACACGGTAGCTCCGCCTGTGGCAATCGGCGGATCTTCGACACAGAATCTCTTCGTCGCTTCGACTACGGCTGTGACGCTGACCAGCGCGACGATCTCTCCTTTGGGGGACTTTTCTGTCGGTGCGCTCTCGGGGTGCAGCTTCGGAACCCAACTGGCGGCGAACACGCCCTGCACGATTCCATATACATTTACGCCTACGGCTGCCGGACTGCGCACGGCTCAACTAACGCTCACCGATTCCGCCGGCATTGTGTCGCGGATCGGAATCACGGGCATGGGAATAGCGCCTCAGGTGGCATTCGGCCTGTCGTCTATTTCGACGATTGCGGGAACCGGCACGGCAGGCTTCAACGCGGCGAGTGGTTCTGCGTCTGGTGCGTTGCTGAACATGCCTCGCGGAGGCGTGGCCGATTCCGCAGGCAATCTCTTCTTTGCCGATAGTGGAAATAACGCCATCCGGCGCATCGATGCAGTTTCCGGTGCCATTACGACGGTCGCGGGCACAGGGCAGCCGGGTTATTCGGGCGACGGCTCGGCGGCGACAGCGGCACAACTCAATGTCCCGGCCAAGGTGGTCGTGGATGCGACCGGAAATCTCTACATAGCAGACACAGGTAATAACGTCATCCGGTTCGTGGATGCTTCGACAGGCTTCATCTCGACGATCGCCGGTAACGGTATCGCGACGTACTCCGGCGATGGAGGCCTGGCTACCTCTGCCTCGCTCAATGCTCCTCAGGGGCTGGCGGTCGACCTGGGTGGACACGTCTACGTCGCCGATACTGGGAATAATGCGATTCGTTACTTCGGCAAGGGCGGGGATATCTCCACTTTCGCCGGGAATGGCGCTTCCGGTTATGCCGGAGACGGGGGCAATGTCCACGATGCCCAACTGGCCGCGCCGCAGGCCGTCGCGCTTGATGGTAAAGGCAGCGTGTATATCGCGGATACCGGGAACTCGGTGCTCCGCATGGTCTCCGCAACCAATCGTATTACGACCATCGCAGGGCAGCAGGGCATCAATGTCAATGGCGGGGATGGAAGCGTGGCGAGATCCGCATCGCTGGCCAACCCGAGTGATGTCGCAATCGATGCCGCCGGGGATCTGTATCTTGCCGCGAATGGCCTCGTTCGCATGATCGATGGCAACGGCAACATCAGCACTATCGCAGGCACAGGCGATAACGGTGCTTTCAGCGGTGAAGGTGGCCCCGCCGTCGACGCTCTGCTCCCATCCCCTGCCAGCAATATCTTTCTCGATAGTTCGGCAAATGTTTACGTTGCGGATACTGCCGACAACCGGCTGCTGAAAATCGCTTCGGCAACGGCTCCGACTATCGTTTTTGCCACTCAGTCTCCGAATGCCACAGGCTCACCCCAGCGTGTGCTGGTGCAGAATGTAGGGAATAAGACGCTACAGCTTGGCACCATTACCGTGAGTGGCCCCTTCGCGTTGCAGTCCGCCGATTCCACTGCATGCACGGCGACAACGGCGCTGGCACCGGGCATGAACTGCTCGCTGAGCATCGCCTTCATGCCTACGGACCGCGGGCAATTCACCGGAGCGGTCGTTATCAGGGACAATGCGCTGAACAACAACGCGAGCACGCAGACGATCCAGCTCGCGGGTGTAGGTTCCACACTCAGCGCGACTAAGACACAGGTCACGCTCATTCCATCGTCGGCCGTCTATGGCCAGACAGCGCAATCGCTGGTTACGGCAACCGTTTCAAGTGATGCGGCCACGACGGGCAGCGTGACATTTACGCTCAACGGAGCTCAACTCGCAAAAATCAGCCTGTCAAACGGGAGTGCCTCCATCAACCTGCCGTCGCTCCAGGCGGGTACTTATAACCTGGAGGCATCGTACTCGGGAGACAGCAATAACTCGTCGAGTTCCGGAAGCGTACAGGTTGTGGTGCAGCCGGCTGTGCTTACCGTGACCGTCGCCGATGCCTCCCGACACTATCTCTACGACGCGAACCCGGTCTTTACATATACCATCACGGGCTTCGTGAATGGCGATACATCGAGCGTTGTCTCCGGAACTCCTTCCATTACGACGACCGCGACGCAGGATTCGCCTGCCGGAACGTATGCCATTACTGCGACGGCCGGCACGCTGAGCGCAGCGAACTATATCTTCACGTTTGTTCCGGCAAAGCTCACCGTCACCGCGGCCCCTCCAGCAGACTTTACGCTGTCCGTTTCACCGAGGTCTGTGGCAATGGAGAACGGAGGGTCGGCCACCTTTTCTTTCTCCTTAACCTCGATGTACGGGTACGACGGAACAGTTCAGTTCGCATGCAGTGCTCCGGCCAACATGATCTGCAAGTTCAATCCCGCAACCCTGAAGGGTAACCCGTCGGGTGCCGTCAGTTCGCAACTCACAATTTTGCTCGGCAGCGCCTATGCGCGTTCCTCCGCGAAAAGAGTGGGTGGCATCATGGTTGCGATGCTGCTGGGGTTAGGTTGTGTTTTCCGTCGGCGCCGGTCGATCAGTGTTCTTTTGATGCTGGTTATTCTTGCGGGAACCTGGAGCCTGTCGGGTTGCGGAAACTTCTCGAACACTCTGCCCGCCGCTGGCACCAGTCAGGTCACGATCACGGCGACCGACAGTGCGAGCAAGCAGACCCACAGCGCAACCGTCACGGTGACGATCCAGTGACAACGATTCCCGCACGGACAGGGTTTGCAGCGGATCGCGGCCCCCGGCCTTACCCAGGGTGTTTTGAGGAGAGAGTCATGTATAAGCTTTTCGCTCGCGGCATCTGTCATCGGATGCTTTCCATATTCGCTGTCCTTCTGCTGGCCGCCGGATTCATCGCGACGGCACAGTCGAATGCCGTGGACGGAGCGGTGAATGGCTACGTCACCGACGCAAGCGGAGCAGCCATTCCCGATGCTACGGTGACGCTTCTTAACCAGGACACCAACGTAACCGCCACGCTGCATACCGGCAAGGACGGATACTTTCGCTATCCCCTGGTACCACTCGGAACCTACACCCTTTCCGCGGCCGCGGCAGGCTTTGACGAGTACCGCCGGGAAGGCATCACGGTCAAGGTAGGTTCAGATGTATCGGTTTCGCCCAGCCTGACAGTTCGAGGAGATAAGAATGTTACGGTTGAAGTCCGTGCTGACGCCTCGATGATTGAGAGCGCAACGCCTGCGATCGGCGGCGTGGTCACCGAGCGGGAGATGGAAGACCTGCCCATTACCTCGCGAAATGTTTACAATCTTTTCTTCTTCGTTCCTGGAGCAAAGGGGATTCCCAGCGATAACTTCGCAACACCGGGCTATTCATTCGGCGGAGTGCTCCGTGCATCCTGGAACCTGGATGGCATCGACAACGCCGACCGTGCATCAACGTCGCCGTTACGTCTCGTGATCGTCACTCCCGGCGCTGTCAGGCAGATCCAGGTGCTTGCAAATGGCTATCAGGCGGAGTTTGGCAAGTCCTCTGGTGGCCAAACGAGCGTGATCACGCGCGGCGGCGACAACCATTGGCATGGATCAGCCATGTATGAATACAGACCCCAGCCGCTTGCCGCGATTCCGGCGCTGGCCACCAAGAAGCCCGATTTGCAGTGGTTCATGGCTGAGGGTAATCTGGGCGGCCCGATCATCCACGATCACTTGTTTTTCTTTGCGAACTACGAACACAACCCTTACGTCTCACCAAATGCCAATACCATCACCGCGACGACCATTGCCGCGCTGGGATTGACGCCGGATCAGGTGGCCATCCAGAACACAGGACAGAATTACGACTCGCCGAGTATTCGAGTGGATTATCACCTGAACGCAGCCAACTCAGGCTTCCTGCGCTACGTGCATTTTCAGAACAATTCCCCATATAGCGGCTCGGGTGGATTGTCGGTCAACTCGCGATCCACGCATAGCTATGACCAGCAAGATGGCGGTGAGGTGCAGCTTGCCACAGTGAAAGGCAACCTTCTGAACGAAGTGCGCTTCGGTATCAACCGACGTGAAATCAAGGGCGGCGCACAGTTCACACCGAGCGCAACCGATGTGTATACAAATATCTCCGGGTATGCAAACCTCGGCAACAGCCCATCACAATCCAACACTGTCGAACAGTTGAATCAAGTGGTCGACAACGTGACATGGCAGCGCGGCAGGCACACGATCAAAGCTGGCGGGGATTACCAGTGGACACAGTATCGGAGCCAGGTGGCGCCGGCGCGCACCTTCACGTTCAGCGGCTTGACTGCTGCCGGTTCGCGCGGCGCGGTGTCCGCTCTCAATCAGTATCTCTACGCCGTTGCGGGAGATATCGACTCGGCGACCGGCGCACCCTATACGTATACTTCACTGAGCCTTGCACTGGGAGATCCGACCACGATACGCACCATGCAGTTCTTCAACGGATTCGTTCAGGATCAGTATCGATTTCGTCGAAATCTGGTCGTGACAGGAGGCCTGCGTTACGAGAAGCAACTCTACCCGGAGGGGTCGCCCGATTCGACTTTCGAGACGGCGCATCGTCAGCTTCATAGTCGTAACCTGAGCTTCGCTCCACGCGCGAATGTAGCCTGGCAGGCTACTCCAAAGACAATGGTGAGCGCAGCCGGAGGTCTTTACTTCGACGTACCGAACCTGAGCTTCTTCACTAATCTGGCGGCCACGGACAGTAACAGCTATCACACGTATACCGTAGCCGGCGGCGCCGACGGTGCGCCCACTTATCCCAACATTCCCACTTCTCTCAGCTCGGCATTTCTACCCAAGCCAAATCTTTATATCTTCGATCCGTCGTTCCGCTCGATGTACGCTGTGCACGCGAACGCTCGTGTGCAGCAGGTGCTGAGTCAGAACTTTATGCTGACCATCTCGTATATCTTCGTCGGCACCCGCTTCGGCCCCTATATTTACGATACCAACTTGACACCTACGGGAGTACATCTGGCGGATGGACGCCCGGTATATTCCACCAATCCGCGGCCGAATCAGAACTATGGGCAGATATATCAATACACCTCCCATGGCACGTCAAACTATAACGGCGTCGACTTTACATTGGAGAAACGACTCTCGCGAGACTTCCAGTTCACGGTGAACTATTCGTGGTCTCATGCGCTGGGAGATAGCGATCAGAACGGCTATGTTGTGAGTGACCCATCGAATGTCCACAGCGATTACGGCAACATGTCCACCGACGTGCGGCATTACTTTATCGGCCGAGGTCTGTATTCCACGCGCTTCCGGAGCAAGGCTTTGAGGTGGGCGAGCGGCACGGGGTTTTCGGTGATGTCTCTCATTACCAGCGGATATCCGCTCGACGCCCGGACGACCGACCTGAATGGTGATCTGGCATCAAACGACCGGCCCATTGGCTTCTCGCGCAACGCCTTTCGCGGCCCCAGTTTTATGCGCTTTGATGCCCGCGCCTCGAAGAGTTTCCGGATCAGAGAACGCTACAAGATTGAGGGACTGATCGAAAGCTCGAATCTGCTCAACCACAAAAATGCGGCCTGCACCGTTACCGGCTGTAACTCCGCAGTGAATGGCCAGTATGGAACTGGCACGACCCCGGCCGCAACATTTGGCCAGCTCATCACGGCGGCCTCGTCGCGAACGGTGCAGTTCGGAGCAAGACTGACTTTTTAGCTGGCGCCTGTTCTGCCTTTTGTGATGATTTTCGTTGTGTAGAGACCGCGTATCAAAGCATTTCTCGCGATACCGTGGTGTCCGGAAAGCTTGGTGAATGCCGTTTTCTTTAGAGAAAACGGCATTCACCTCTGTGATTCGTGATATTCCTCTGCTGGAAATGCTTGAGGTGCGGCTTGGCTTTAGCCGGGCCTTTTCGTAGCCGATTACTTTTTTGTTCTCTCTCCAACCTCGCTGAAGCTCTTATATTTCAAAAGCTATATGCGGACACGACTAATGAAAGCGATAGCTCAGGATGCGTGACTTGGGAGAACTGCCGTTCATATTCGTGGTCTCAAGCAATACCTGAAACGGTTGTGCGGGATATTGCTCGTGCGATGCGAGGAACTTATTCGATTCTTTGAGGTCGAGAACGAAGTCCATTGCAGCTTCGGTTCCGGCCATCGTAGTTCCTTGTAGCAACAGGACATGGCCTTGCCCTGACAGATTCGGCATGTATGCCACAAGCGCATATGCGGTATGCAAGGGATCGTTGCTCTTGTAAGCATAAGCCGACGGCTCACCAGCCAGCGGGTGACAATTGAGGACCGTATAGTTATCGCCGTCTTGATGGTCAATGATCAGATAGTCGAGTTGGCTCTGAAATATCTGCACCCATGGATTGGCTTCGCGGGCTCCACTGAGTATGACATTGCTCTTTTTGAGGTCTTCAATGTTCAGATCGTGGGCGATCACGATTTCAAGAGGCTTTTTCGCTTCGGGTAGACGAGCTAGCTGTGCAACGAACCTTACATCCACAACCGCGTTGTAAGGTCGTTCTGCTTCCTCACGCTGCGTGGCCGGAGGGAGCGGAGAGTTATTCGTAATCTGCGTGAGGTAACGTTTGCTGATGTACTCGTCAAGAGTTACGGGGTGATGCGTGTGATTTTCCAGCAGCACAAGGGCGCTGTCGCCCGGAACGAAGATGCTGCGGCGATTGCTATCGAACAGCGTGCTCCACATGGCATTCGCCGGAAGGCGCGAATCGATGGATACTGAACGCTGTTTTCCGACCAGGACAGCAACGGCGGCAATGCAGACAGTTATAAGAACAACAATTATCCATCGAGATGAAACGATATGGGGAGTTGGATCCGGTAGAGACTCATCTATGAGGAAGTGAGAAGCTGGCTCAGTATCAGGTTCAGCGGTGGCAGGCAGTTCGAGGGTATGTGGATGCTTTAACTCGAAGCGCGGAATGTAGCCGCCAACGGGAACAGATAGTAGTATGGGCTCGCCCTGACCCTCGGTTGCATAGTATTCATCGAGCTTTTGGCGAACGCGTCTGGCAGTGACGCGAACGATATTGTCCAACCCGGGATCAAAACCATCCTTACGTGCTAAGCAATATTCGCCAATGTTCTGCTCACTGAGTTCTCCGGATTGACCGAGGAGAGCCTTGTCACAGATGTAATGGAGAAAATCTGAGGTGCGCGGGGATTTACGGAATCCCGTCGATTGTAAGATGCGGTTCAACAACTCTCTTTTCGCACCATCCGATGGGGGCGACGAAGCATAATCACCGATCAGTTGCGGATCGCGCGAAACTTCAATCGGAATGGGAAGTAACGAAGCCATACTCTCTGCAGTGCGCAGCCAACTGTACGATTCTCCATTCCTATTATTAACATGACGTTACAGTGAAGTTCCGCATGGATTGTCTGATGATTTAGGCCGAAGAGATCGTTAGTGTAGCGCAGCTATTTCTGAGTTCAGGTAGCCGCGGTCTGACGGTGTTGTAGTGGACGCGCCAGCGTTCGGTCCGCACACGCAGTTCGTTCATGGAGTAGAAGATCTCACCGTTGAGGAACTTATCTCTAAGCCTGGAGTGAAACGATTCGCAGTAGCCGTTCTCCCAGCCATCCAAATGCTCCTGCAAAGAAATTTCCTCTCTTCGCATTGGGAACAAATCTAGCCAGGAACTCCATGTGTAGACGGAAAGCATTTTGACTCCGACTCCAGCGAGATTCTGCTTCGATCGCTGAATTCGTGCAAATCAAATAGGGGCGACTGTACAGTTTCCCCATAATCTTTCCGTCCGATTTCCCATCCTACTGGTTTCCAGGATGGTTAGAGATGGTGGAGGCGGTGGGAGTCGAACCCACGTCCGAAACTACCGACAGCAGAGAGCGTTCATGCTTTTCCCAGGTTCAATTTGTCTCGTACCCTGCGCTTGGAATGGGCAAAGAAACGCAGAGTACCAGCTCGATCGATCTCATCCTTGGCGCACGAGCAGAGCACCGCAGACCAGCCTACTGTGCGACGTTCGCCATCAGCCCGTAGGCAAAGCCGATGGAGAACGGCTACTTAGTTAATTAAGCAGCAAGTGCAAACTGAGGTTCGGCACTTATAGTTTTGTGAGCGATTACGGGTGTCCACACCCCGACATGCCTCTCTGCCACAAGCAATCCCGTCGAAGCCGTGACGCCCCCACACTTTGGCGAGGTATCCAGGGTATCTTTCGCTGGATGCTTCGATGATTGCAGCATGGCGCTGCAAAGATCTATTCATAGTATAGATGTTCTACGGCGAAAAAAGGTCGCGAGTTGGGTAGATGCGACGTATCCACGGATCGCGATATACTTCGCCCTGTCCGCACAATGCGGTACTAATGCTGGAGAAACGAATGAAGACTGCGGTGGCGCTATTGGCGCTGGGATTGGCGGGAATGAGTTTGCAAGCGGAAGTGACGAAAGCACCCTTCGGTACGGAGAAGAATGGCAAGCCGGTTGAGATGTATACGCTGAAGAGTCCTGAACTTGAAGTCAAACTGATTACCCTGGGTGCTCGCATTCAGACCATCAATGCGCCCGATCGCAATGGCGCATTTGCCGATGTGGTTCTGGGATTTTCCACGGCAGCGGAGTATCAGGGTGAGGGTGGCAGATACTTCGGCGCGATTGTTGGGCGTTACGGCAATCGTATTGCAAAGGGCCAGTTCGCCATCGATGGCAAAACATACCATGTGCCGATTAACAACAATGGCCAGTCGCTTCACGGTGGCCTGGATGGTTTCGATAACCGTATCTGGAGCGCAAAACAGTTACCGGACGGTGTAGAGTTTACGCTCGTTTCTCCGGACGGCGACCAGGGCTATCCCGGTCAGTTGACCGCGCATGTGCGTTACACGCTGCATGGACCTTCGCTGAAGATTGAATATAGCGCCACTACGACCAAGCCTACCGTCCTGAACCTTACCAACCACTCATATTTCAACCTGGCGGGCGAGGGAAATGGAACCATCCTCAACCAGAAGGTTGAGATTCATGCAGACCGTTACACGCCGGTGGATGCGGTACTTATTCCTACGGGCGAACTGTCCTCGGTTGCCGGAACGCCGTTTGATTTCCGTATGCCACACACTGTGGGCGAACGTATTGAAGCCGCCAACGATCAGTTGAAGATCGCTGGAGGATACGACCACAACTTTGTGTTGAATGGTGAAGCCGGAACCCTGCGTACCGCAGCAGTTGCACTCGATCCTGCTTCCGGCCGTCTGCTGCGGGTGGAAACCACGGAGCCGGGTGTTCAGTTTTACACCGGCAACTTCATCAAGGATGGACAGATGACCGGTACCGGCGGAAAGAAGTATCAGCATCGCGGCGGTTTCTGTTTTGAAACGCAACATTTTCCGGATTCACCGAATCACCCCGCGTTTCCGTCCACGCTTCTGCGTCCGGGACAGACCTTTCACAGCACAACTGTTTTCTCGTTTACAGCTGTTCAGTAAATTAACTGTTAAGCAAGTTAACTATATTTTCCTTTTGGCGCAAAGTGCTTCAACGCTGCCGGGTTCAGGCTCTGCCTGAGTCCCGGTAGTTTGCGCCAGGGACTATCTTGCAGACGCTCTTTCCATTCTTCAAAGTTGCTGACTGTAAAGAATGGCCGCTTATCTCCTTGTAGATCCTTCCAGTTCATTGGCATGCTCACCGGCATTCCAGCGCGCGCGCGCATGCTGTACGGTGCAATGGCAGTAGCGCCGCGTTCGTTGCGTAGATAATCCAGAAAGATTTTTCCTGTGCGTGCTACCTTTGTCATCTTTGTCAGATAACGATCAGGCCGCGCCTGTTCCATGGCTTTTACTAATCCATGCGTCCACGACTTCATCAGTGCAAAGTCATATTTCGGTTCAATAGGAAACTCTACGTGTAGTCCCTTGCCACCTGTGGTTTTCACAAAGCTTTCAACGCCTGCGCTCTCCAGCACATCGCGTACTTCAAATGCGGCTTCACACACCGCAGGCCAGGGCAGGCTCTCATCCGGATCGAGATCGATGATGATACGATCCGGATGTTCCAGCTCATCATTGCATGAGCCCCACGGATGAATTTCCAGAACACTCATCTGAGCCAAACCCGCCAGGGCTTCGGCCGAATTCAGAGTAATGTATGGTTCTGGCCTGCTACTTTTCTTGTCTAACACCATCACACTGCCAACGCCCGCAGGCAGCAGATGATTCACGTGCTTCTGATAGAAGCAGGGATTGGCTGTACCCTCTGGGCAACGCACCAGACTCAGCGGTCGATCCTTGATATATGGCAGCATTGCAGATGAAACATGCCACAGATATTCCATCAACTGTTGCTTGGTGACACCACTCTCAGGATCGATAACTTTTTCAGGATGTGTTAATCGAAGCACTGGCATACGAGTTTGTGCTGCATGTTTTCCGGTGACTATATCCGCTCCCGAATATAACTTTGTTGTGCCGTGTTTCTTGGTTGTATGGGTGTCTTTGGGTTGCTCTTGATCGTTGCGATATTTCGCAGTGGGTACAACGCTTTCGCGACGTACATCCTTTGCAGGTTTATCTTCCCGTAAGCCGAGAAACGCTGCCTGACGAACAAGGTTATCCGTTGTCCAAGTTGCAAAACGCACCTGAACCACTAACTGTGGCTTCACCCAGTGTGTGCCTTTACGTCCTTTCGTGTTGATTTCAGAGAAAGGACATTTCTTTGTTTCGAGCGCATCCAACTTACTACGCAAAAGCGCGTGTGTCTTCTGGGTAAATCCGGTGCCTGTACGTCCGGCATAGATCAGTTTGTTTTTGTCGTCATAGTATCCAAGCAACAGCGAACCCACGCCGCGCATATCATTCGAAAGATCGACAAAACCACCAACAACAAACTCCTGTTCCAGAACGCACTTCGATTTCAACCAGGCATTACTGCGGCCCGAAGAGTAGGGAAGGTCGGCACGTTTTGAAAGTATGCCTTCAGCATGCAGTTCGCACGCAGAACGAAATATCTTTTTGCCATCTCCCGCAATATCTTCGCTGAAGTGAATCACGCTGTCATGGTCTGAAACAATCTCTGCCAGCAATTTCTTGCGTGTTTTCAGCGGAGCTTCGCGAGTATTGTGTCCATCCAGGTGCAACAGGTCGAAGACAAGGTATGTAAGTGGATGTTTCTCCTTCTGTTCAAACGATGCCTGTAAAAGTGCAAAGCCGGAGATACCATGCTCATCCAGAACCACAACTTCGCCGTCCAGAATTGCGTCCTTCACTGGCAGGCTCTTCACTGCATCTGCTACAGACTTCATGCGCGAAGTCCAGTCCAGTCCACTCCGTGTGAATAGCTGCACTCGCTCAGCATGTTTGCGCGCCTGTATACGATAGCCATCCAGTTTGATCTCATGCAGCCATCCTTCACCTGATGGTGGTACAGATGTCTCCTGTGCAAGCTGAGGCTTCACAAATTCCGGAAGTGTTTCAATAGGTAGTTTTGCTAATGAACTCGTTACTTGTGATTTCCTGAGCGTGTCCGATGCTGCATTGCCGCGTAATATTTCATCTGCTGCGCGAGCCTTTTGCCGATACCATGCCTGTCCTTCTTTCGCGGTATCCTTCGAGTTCCACACGTGTGTACTGGCGCTCGCAATCTGTTCCATGGTGCGGCCAGTGACTGCGGAGTCGGGCATCTCTTCTATGATTGCCGCATCCCCCGATGTGCGTTCAAAGCTGTCGTGCTCTTTAATCAACAGCCAGTTTGGTTTGGCTTCATTCGCTGCGCGTCCACCCATACGTACCAATGCCCAGTTGCCGTGCATTTTGGTGCCGTGCAGTGTGAACTTTAGCGAGCCTTTACGAAGACCTTCTGCTACATCGCCATGTGATTCCCACGTTCCCTGGTCCCACACCATCACGGTACCGCCGCCATATTGTCCGCGCGGAATAATGCCTTCAAAGCCGCCGTACTCCAAGGGGTGGTCTTCCACTTGTACAGCCAGCCGTTTATCCGCCGTTACATAGCTCGGTCCTTTGGCTACAGCCCAACTCTTCAGCACACCATTCCATCCCAGGCGGAAGTCGTAGTGGAGCCTCGTTGCCGCGTGTTTTTGAATTACAAATGGAAGTTCATGCTGCGGTGTGTTTACCTTTCCTCCGCCTGGCTCTGCGGTGATATTGAAGTCGCGCATGGAGCGATAGCGTGCAAGCTGTTCGTCTACGGCATTCGCCGCATCCGGTGTTATTTTCTTTTTTGCGGAAGTCTTCTTCGCTGTCATTCAGATTCCTTTCTGCCTGCAACAGAAGCAAAAGGCGCGACTGAAGAGTCGCGCCTTTATTCGATGGATGCTGTAAGCGATCACGCTGACCTGCGGCGAGATGTTCTGGCGGGTCTTACGCTCGCCGAAGCTTTCTTGTGTTGTGATTCCGCTTCTGTAGCACGCATCGGCATCTCTGCCACCGCAGCCTGTTTCTTCTTTGACTCTTTCTTCGCAGGCGATTTTTTCGTTCCTGAAGGATGTACGTTTTCGCCTTCGCCCGATGACTTGCCCGCAAGAGAGTTGCGCAGAGCATCCATCAGGTTGATTACCTTGGCACGCTTCGGTTCCGGTTCTTCCTGCGGCACAGGTTCGTTATTTACCTTGGCATCCACCAGTTCTTTCAAAGCAATTTCGTATCCATCTTTAAACTTCTTCGGATCGAAGTGCGTTGCCTTCTTGCGAATTAACTGCTCGGCCAGTTCAAGCTGATCCTGATCGATATCTACAGTCGGAATACTGGAAAAATAATCCTTTGGATTGCGTAGTTCATCGGCGTAACGCATGGTGTAGGCCATTAATCCACGCCCCTCGTCCTCCTTCGACGCCATCAGCGCAACAATATGCTCGCGTCCTCCAAAGGCGATTTTGCCGATAGCAACCTTACCTGCCTGCTGCATCGCCTTGCGCACTACGGCAAATGCTTCGGCCTGTGCATCGCCGTCGGGCGCAACAAAATATGGTTTTTCAAAGTACGCAGGATCAATCTCGCTTTCATCCACAAACTGCTCGACCGCGATGCTATGTTTCGAAGGCACGCGCAGATTGGCAATTTCGCTGGGTTCAATCAGAACATACTTGCCCTTGGCGTATTCGTAGCCTTTTACGATGTCGCCTTTGTCAACGGTAGCGGAGGATTCGCTCATCGAATCGTCGCCATTCTCCATGGTCGACTCCAGGACCTTCTGGTGCCGCACGCGTTCACCGGTCGATCGGCTTACCTGGTGAAAGCGAATCTGGCTCTTCGCTTCTGTAGCGACAAAGAAGTTTACTGCAAACTGAACCAACGAAATTTGAATGGTTCCAGACCAATAAGGACGCGCCATAGGATTGTTGTACTCCTGCCCACCACTCAGTTAGAGCCGATCTTTGCAAGAGAAGGATGTCTCGAATCTGCACTAAAGTCAACGCATTGACCGATTCGTTAATTCCTTATCAGTCAATGCATGGGGAGATTTAACTTCTAACAGCAAGGAACGCTATGCCTGCGTGCCCTGCTCTTCAAACTGCAGACTCACGTTGCCGGCGTGCGCAAAACGCGCCACGACTTCCATTCCATCCGATGCCCACGATACACCGGTCCAGGTTCCCGTGGTGATCCAGTCGCCCGGCTTCAGTCCACCGGTACGAGCAGCACCCTCGTTTGCCAGGTACACAAGTAGCCGAACCAGGTCGCTGCCGGCTGCGTTCGAGCCTGTTCTTTCTGCACGGATTGCGCCATCGGCTACCAGCACGACATCTTCCTGTCCCCAGTTAATGGATTGCCAGTCATCGATGGGCTGACCTGCAACAAAGCCGCCGTTTATCATCATGTCGGCTATTCTTTCCAGGAGCGTTACGCTCATCGGATCCACATAGGCCGATTCCAGAACTTCAATGGCGGGATAGGCGCCATCCATTGCGGCGATCACCTCGTCGCGTGTATAGGGGGTGCTGCGTGGGGGAAGTGATGCGGCAACGTGGAATGCGATTTCAGCTTCTACTCCGCGCAGACGGTGGTTCGAACCACGAAAGATCGCGCCATTGGCTGCCATCCATACCGCAGGCATGGGAGCGAATGCCGGTTCGGCTTCAGGGCTGGTCGCGCCAATCTTCCATCCACCAATCGGAGCAAACGCCTGCGCCACCACACGCTGAATAAACTCAGCCTCTTCGACTGTTTGCGGAATCACTTCCTCCGGCAGGGATGGAATCGGTTGGTTTAATCGGCGTGCTGTCATCAGAAGATCTGCCGCTTTGCGCAAAAGTGTTTCGCGTGCTGCCGTAATGCTCATTCGTCTAGCCATTTCCTTTCGCAGTCCAGTTGCAATGCCAGTGTTTCACGTTCGTGCAAAGAAGCAACTTTCTGACGTGGAAATAGAATTGGCTGCGTCATATCATCAGTCTGTGTAGGTTGCATGCGGAAAGGGAATGACTCATGCTGATTAGGAAAGCGCCCGAATTCAAATTGTCTGACATTACTCCGCGCGAGAAGTTTCTCAATCGGCGCAACCTGATCTTTGGTGGTCTGGCAGCCGCGGGGATTGCATACGAATGGCATAAAAAAATGCCACCGCTTTTCACTCCAACAGTAGAAGCTGCCAGCAAACTTGTTACAGTTCCCGGTCAGTTCCCGCCTGTAAGCGATGCGATAACGCCTGTAGGAAAAGCCATAAGCTATAACAACTTTTATGAGTTCGGAACCGACAAGGGCGACCCGAAAGCCAACGCCGGAAAGATGCACGTGCGTCCATGGACGGTGAAGATCGAAGGGCTTTGCAACAATCCTAAGACCGTCGATATTGACGCACTGCTGAAGTTCAAACCACTGGAAGATCGCACTTACCGTTTTCGTTGCGTGGAAGCGTGGAGCATGATCATACCCTGGGTTGGTTATCCACTGGCAGAGTTGATCAGGTTTGCCGATCCTAAGCCACAGGCAAAGTTTGTGGAGTTCATCTCGCTTGCGGATCGTTCACAGATGGAGCTTCCCGGAGGTTTTGACTGGCCATACAAGGAAGGCTTGCGGATGGATGAGGCCATGCATCCGCTTACGCTGCTCACCTTTGGTTCGTATGGACAGACACTCGAGAATCAGCAGGGAGCACCGATTCGCGTGATCGTGCCATGGAAGTATGGCTTCAAATCGGCCAAGTCCATTGTGAAGATTCGCTTTGTCGACAGGCAGCCTACTACTACCTGGAACGACATGGCCTCCAACGAATACGGCTTCTATTCCAATGTGAATCCAACGCACAATCATCCACGCTGGAGCCAGGCGCATGAACGCAGAATCGACGCCGGTTTTCTTCCACGCACCATTACCACACTGCCATTCAACGGCTATGGCAACGAAGTGGCAAAGCTCTACAACGGTATGGATCTGAATCGCTACTTCTGATCTTACTCGCAGCATCATTTTGAAGAACGGATTTTTTCGCCAACGTCCATGTCGAATCGAACCATTCGCGTTGTAAAGGTTGTTGTGTTTCTTGCGTGTCTTGTGCCGCTCTGTGTGCTTTTGCAGCGGTTATTCGCGCAAGACCTTGGAGCCGATCCCATTCGTACCATCACGCACAACACAGGCAGTACGGCGTTGATTTTTCTGCTGCTCTCGCTCGCCGTTACTCCGTTACGAAGGGTCTCTCCACATCTGACGTGGCTTATTCGCTTTCGCAGGATGCTGGGCTTGTACGCGTTCTTTTATGCAACGCTGCACCTGCTCATCTATATTGTGTTTTCCGGCTACGATGTCAGTGGCGCGATCGATGCTTTACGCACAGGGCAGTTCCACGTTCTGAAAGACGATTGGGTAGCCATCTGGCCCACCATGATGGAAGACATGCGCAAGCGCAAATTTATCCAGGTTGGACTTGTTGCTTATTCAATCCTGCTTGTTCTTGCAGCAACCTCTCCGCAATGGGTTCTACGCAAGATGGGAGGAAAGCCCTGGCAGTGGCTGCATCGCACAGTGTATCTCTGCGGCTTTCTGGCATTGATGCATTACTGGTGGCTGGTAAAGCCCGGCGACCGCTCTCCCGCAGGATTTAGCATCGCCTTCTTCGCGCTGATGCTGGCACGTCCGCTGACGAAGTGGCTTCAGAGCTATCTTGCAGGACGACGCAAAGTTGCCGTTGCATCCTGATGCAATAGGGTGCGCAACGCGCATATCAGGCGCTTTGGCATGGTTCAATCTCTTCTTGAAATTCCGTGTTGTCGAAGAGCAACCCCGTGGTGGCAACAGCCGCTTCCAGGGCCTCATCGCCATAGAACTTCGCCACGGGAGAGAACGATCTACGATGCCACTGCGTAGGGCCATGCTCTTCCAGAGCACGTCGATGTTCCGGTGTGGCATATCCCTTGTGCGATGCCAATCCATACTGCGGATACTGCACATCGAACTCGCACATCAGCGCATCTCGATGGACCTTGGCTAGTACCGAAGCGGCGGCAATCGAGATCGAAAGGGAATCGCCATAGATCAATTTCGTCTGAGCCGCCGGATGATCGATTCGCATGGCATCGATTAACAGGTGATCCGGCGCGCATCCCAGCGCATCCACGGCCAATCGCATCGCCAGGCGCGATGCCTGATAGATGTTCACGCGGTCGATCGTCTCCGCGTCTACCTCTGCCACGGCATATGCCACAGCGCACTTCACAATCTCTTTACGGAGCGATTCACGCTCTTCGTGGGCAAGCTGCTTTGAATCGCGCAGTCCCAGCCGTTGCAACCGTGCAGTTCGTTCCGGCAGAATTACTGCACCTGCAACAACAGGACCAAACAGAGCGCCTCGCCCAACCTCATCCACACCGGCGATGGTTACAAAGCCGCGATAACGCAACGCCTGCTCGGGCGCATCGGAACACACAAGCGACCGCAGCATCTGCTCCTTGGTCTGGCCTTCGGGGATCAGAGAATATTTGCGTGAATGGTGGGGAGAGGGCTTCGGCATGGATCGTTTTCATAGTGTAAAGCGAATTTCCGCACGGCTACGATGGGTAAACTAAACAGGAAACCGCGCACCGCAAAATTGTTTTGACTTAGCGCATATTCCGTAGCACAGTTAAGGCGATTCAGCAATCACCCATTCATGTCAGGGAAGCGTCTTCAATGCCGATACCGTTCTGCCCGCCCCTTCTTGCTGTGGCGTTGATCAGCAGTGCGTTTCAACCACCGTCACAGGTACCAGGTTCACCACCAACTGCTTCACAAACGCAAACGCAGACACAAACTGAGAGCAGTACACAGAAAAATACAGGCAGGACCCCTTCTCTCCAAAGCAACACTCCCCAGTCTGAGCTTCAGTCACCGGCCAATGATTTCAACAAGACGCCGGAAATCAAGAAAACCAGGAACGACGACCCTGAGCAGTCAGGTGTACTGCGTGTGTTGCCCGAAGGCATGGACGAGAACCCTCCCGTCAAGGCCGACCTCGACCTGCACAACCAGACGTGGAAGGGCGAGTACGAGGCCAGCAAGGATGGCAAGCCCGTTCTTGGTCCGGACGCACGTCCCATTCCTGTGCTCTACAACAAGAAGGGGAAACGGATCAAATCGAACATCAAGCCATTGAAAACACATCCCTTAAAGGTGGTAAACGGCATTCTTACGGTCGACGGGTGGACAGGGAAGGCACGCCTGAACTATGACATTCCCGAACAAAGCTTCCTGTATTTCTCCTCGCCACAACTGGGAACGGTCATCATCTCGCAGGCACCATTCCCCGGATCGAGGGAGCAAAAGGTCGCTTTTACAGGGAAAAGCCTGCTCGTTCATGTAACGGATCACGATGTAGAACTTACATCGGAGCAGGATTTTACTGGGAAGAAAGCTGAATCCGCATGGGTATTGGTGGACCCGGACTTTCGAGCCGACACCCGGTATCCCCAGATGGGCTATGGATCGGCATCGCATAGGCCCTATGCCTGGCCAACAGCCAAGCAGTGGGATGGCAAGGGAAGCGTCAATGCTCCTCCTCTACCGGCAAGCCTGGTACAGCAGTTCCCTGCAAAGGTTTGTATTCCGCAGCCGAAGAGTCCCTGCTCGACAACAGGCAGTGCAGCTCATACGACCTCGAAGGTTGTACCAGCGACAACGGCGTTTTCCGCTCCCCATGCGGGAAGCTGAAGCAGGTTCTGAGAAAAGCATGAAAGCGGGGCAAGCATATAGCGCTTGCCCCGCTTTTTTTATTTTCAAAGCTGGAAATGAATTTTTTGAAGAGTCGGAAATCTTGAATAGCCGACGTGTACGATTACGCGGTGCGAGCGACCTCGCGCAGACGAGCAGCCTTGCCGCGCAGGCCACGGAGGTAGAACAGCTTGGCGCGGCGGACTTCGTATGAACGAACCTTCTCCACCTTTTCAATCACCTTCGAATTGAAGGGGAAGATACGCTCAACGCCCTGGCCGAAGCTCATTTTACGAACCGTGAACGATCCCTGCGGTCCGTTCTTGCGGGCAATGCACATGCCCTCAAACGCCTGCAGACGCTCCTTGTCGCCTTCCTTGATCTTTACCTGCACGCGAACGGTGTCGCCCGGTGCGAATTCCGGAAGGTCAGTGCGCTCCAGCTTGGCTGCGAGCTTTTGCATGATGGGGTGGATGGACATAATGGGCCAGAAATCCTTACTTAGAGTCGTTTATCAGTTTAGCGCAAAATTACCGAAAATACACGGAGAAATGGATTTCGTCCGTATGCTGCAAGGGGAACCATACCTGATTCTGCGTGTATTTCGGTTACTCGCTCTCTTGCGGTTTCAGAAGCGAGTTCAGAAAGTCACAATCCGCCGTGCTTAACCGCGCTTTCTCCAATAAGTCGGGCCGGTTTGCCGCGGTTTTTTTCAAAGCTTGTTCCCGGCGCCAACGGCGGATAGCCAGGTGGTCACCTCCCAGCAATACCTCCGGGACAAGATAGCCTCGAAAGTTGGCGGGGCGGGTGTAGTGCGGGTAATCCAGTAACCCGGCCGAGGGGGACACGGCCAGCGGGGGGCCATCCAATGGAGAGTCGATGTCGTGTGCATGGCCAAAGCTTTCATAATGTGTTGAATCAGGGTTTCCCAACACCCCCGGCAGAAGCCGCATCACGGCGTCGACGATTACCGCTGCACCCAGTTCTCCACCTGAAAGAACATAGTCGCCAATGGAAATCTCACGGTCGCAGTGCATCTGGGGCACGCGTTCATCCACGCCCTCATAACGCCCGCAGACGAGCACCATTCGTTTCAGAGAGGTGAGTTCCTGGGCAATCTTTTGGGTAAGCGGCTCTCCTTGCGCCGAGAGCAATATCACGGATTCTCTTATAGTATTGCGGCTGAATTTGTCCGTCAGTCCGAGGGATTCAAGCGCTGCCGTTAAAGGCTCGGGCTTGAGCACCATCCCTTCGCCGCCGCCGAAGGGACGGTCGTCCACTGTTCTGTGACGGTCGTGGGTAAAGCTGCGCAGGTCCACTGTTTGCACCGAGGCTATGCCCGCAGAAAGTGCCCTTGCCACCACTCCATAACGCAACGTGCTTTCAAAGAAAGCGGGGAAGATCGTCACAATGTCAATCTGCATGGACGACACCCTTACCCTTTAACCGTTCATGGACAGCAGCCCGTCCGGAAGATTCATTTCAATTCGCCTGGCGGCAATATCAATTGATTCGATGAAGGCGTTGGCGAAGGGAATGAACACCTCGTCGCCGTTAGTGCGTTCCACCACAAAGATTGCCGCAGCGTCTTCGATTCGTTTACCGCGCGCATCCTGCGGAAAATGCATGTCTACCACTTTGCCCAGTGGATCTCCGCGGTCAACTACCTCACAACCCACAAGATCGCTCACGTAATAGTTTCCATCTTCCAGCGCAAGCCGCTGATTCTCTGGTATTTGAATCTCTCCGCCAAGAAGCTTTTCTGCATCGTTAATGGAGTCTATTCCAGCAAGCTTCAGGACGATTCTTCCGGCGCTGCGTCCTGTTGGTAGCCAGGTGTCCTCCACGCGGATGGACTGTCGTACGCCATCCGACAGATGGAGGAATATCTCGGATGGCCCGGTGAACTGCTCCGGATGGCCGGTGAACAGGTCGGCCAGAACCTCGCCACGTCTACCCTGTGGCCGCACGATACGTGCAAGTGTAATCCAGCGGTGATTGGTCTGGCCCTGCAAGTCCGGTTTACTCCGACTTCACGTCAAGGCTATAACGGTGGCCCGCCTTGCTTCCGATGGCGCCCAGGATCGTTCGCAGCGAACGCGCTGTACGGCCCTGTTTCCCAATAACTTTACCGAGATCGTCTTCCGCTACGAACAAGCGCAATACCGTTTCATCGTGAACATCTTCTATTTCCAAACGGAGTTTTTCTGGTTGATCAACAAGAGCAGTTGCAATCTCTTTCAGAACTTCCGTAACGCGTTGTGCAGAATCGTTGGAGGAATGATCCGACATAAGTACCTTGAGGGTATATAGTCCTACTGCTTGATGAAACCCTGTTATCGAGCGGAACAGCTTCTCGCTTGCACAGGGCTATAAGATTTTTCGAATGGATAAATATAAGAGCCGCGATTTTATGCCATCAAAAAACAGCACAAAATCGCGGCAAAAAATGAGTTCACAAAAGGTGAACGGCTGGGGTTAAGCTGCCGCGGCTTCTGCAGCGGGGGCGTTCTTTACCAGCTTGGCAACGATGTCCGACATCTGAGCACCAACGCCGGTCCAGTAGTCGATACGGTCGCGCTTGAGCGAAACGGTCGCAGGTTCGGTACGCGGATTGTAGGTACCCACCACCTCAATGGAACGTCCATTGCGTGCACGGTCCTTTTCAATCACAACGATGCGGTAGTAGGGCTGCTTACGCGCTCCAACGCGCGCCAAACGAATCATGACCACTTGGTTACTTCCTCACTCACTTGAACAATCTCTTGGCGATGGCCGGTGCACTCAAGGCAGCGGTCGTTGCGCTCAGCCCTCGCACACAGCAGGACACGCAACACATTCCAACCTATCTATTGTGGTGGAAATCACCCAAAAATTCAAGAAGAAAGCAGGAACCACGTTGGGAACCATCATTTAAATATCACCCTCAATTGCAGATTCATTCTGAAGCTTGCCGCTTCGGCGGTAAACGACGCAGAAAACAGAGTATCGGTTTCTATAAGATTCGTTCGAGGCTCAGCAGGGCTTTTACAGCATGCCGGCCCGGAGGTTCCCGATGTATCGCGAATACCATGTGGATTCTTCCAACGTTCTTGGTCGCAACATGGAATACCTTGTCTTCGGCAAGGACGGACTGCCGGTGATCGTCTTTCCTACCTCGCACGGTCGTTTCTACGAATTTGAAGACCAGGGTATGGTGGCAGCGATAGAAGGCAAGATCAACCGCGGCCAGATTCAGCTCTGGTGTGTCGATTCGGTGAACGATGAAAGCTGGTATGCGCAGAACGTGGAATGCAGTTGGAAGATCGCCCGCCACGCGCAGTACGAACAGTACATCTTCAGTGAGCTTCTGCCCAGGATTCGCTCGTCAAACGGCAGCCAGATGCTCGGAATGGCTGGTTGCTCCTTCGGAGCGTTTCACGCGGTCAGCATGGCCCTGCGCCATCCGGATAAAGTACACGCCGCACTTGCCATGGGAGGTGTCTTCGATGTGAAACACCTGCTGCATGGCTACTACGATGACGATATCTACTTCACATGCCCGATGGATTACCTGCCCAACCTGCACGAGCACTGGTATCTCGATCGTTATCTCCGGAACACTTATATCCTGGCCACCGGGCAGCACGACCCATACTGGAACGATAACGAACGACTGGCCGCCATCATGCGGGAAAAGAATATTCCTGTACGGCTGGATGTGTGGGGTAACAATACCGGCCATGGCTGGGCATGGTGGCGTCGGATGCTACAGACCTACCTGTAAACAGCCGGGTTTCACACAGGTGGTTTCGCGCAAAAAACTGGCCCGGCTTTGTGCCGGACCAAGGTCCTGGTTGAAGAGGAATTGCTATTTCGCCGTCTTTAACACAACGACAGTTGCAATAGGATCGAGCGGCTGCCCCGGTAACGAGACGTCCACGACATCGCCATGCTGCTGCACGTTGAGCGGCTTATTGGTCTTATCGGCAAGAAGGTACGCACCTGTAACCTTGCGTGGCATTTTTTCCAGATGAAGTTTTGTGCCGGGCCACTTGAAGATTTCTATATAGACTTTGTCGGCTTTGGTGGTGGAGCGCCATTCCCATGCAGGAATCCACTTCGGCTTGCCTGTTTTGGGATTCTTTTCGGTTGTGCTGAAGCTGCCTGCTTCGGCTCCGAAGAGCGTTGCCGATGTGCCATAGACAGCTTCATGGTTCACTGCCATCCATTTACCAACTTCTTGCAACCGTTGTACTTCGGTGGAGGGAACAATGCCATGCGAGTCCGGCCCGATGTTCAAAAGATAGTTGCCTCCCTTGCTCGCAATATCGATCAGGTTGCGCACCAGGGTTTCGGTTGACTTGAAGTTCATGTCTTCGGATTTGTAGCCCCAGGTGTCGTTCATCGTCATGCAGGCTTCCCAGTCGCGGCCGGGATAGCCCTGCGGTGGAATGAACTGCTCGGGGGTCTCGGTATCGCCAGGATAGGTTCCACCCAGGCGGTTGTTCCAGATCAGGTTCGGATGTTGGTTAAGTAACTTAACTATCTCGGCGGCGCGTGGCGGAGTCATTGCGGCTCCGGGCGTGTCGAACCAGACCACTACCGGATAGTTCTTGTAGTTCGTCAGCAACTCTTTCAGTTGAGGGATTGCTTTCTTGTGCAGGTATTCATCGAAGCTGCCGTCCTGCGCCTTGTCCCAATGGTTTGTCTGAGGGTCGTGTCCCTTACGCGCAAAAGCAAAGCCGCCGGGAGCAGTCCAGTCCTGAGACTGCGAGTAGTAAAAGCCAAGTTTTACGCCCTGTTTGCGGCACTCCTCGGCAAGTTCCTTCAACGGGTCGCGGTGGAAAGGTGTTGCCGCAACAATGTTGAATGGATCGGCTTTGGAGTCGAACATGGCAAAGCCATCATGATGCTTTGAAGTGATGACGATGTACTTCATGCCAGCAGCCTTGGCCAGCGCCACAATATCGTGCGCGCTGAATCCTGTGGGGTTGAACTTCGGTGCAAGCGCCTTGTAATCGGCAACAGGAATCGACCCGTTGTTCATGATCCATTCGCCTACGCCGGGAACATCTTTTCCATTCCACTTGCCAGCCGGGATAGAGTACAGGCCCCAGTGAATGAACATGCCGAAACGGGCATCGCGCCACCAGGCCATGCGAGCTTCGCGCTGGGCAGGCGTCTCTGTATCCTGGATCGCCTTCACAGGGTGGTCCATCTTCGGAATCTCTATCCTTGATCCTTCAAGCTGTGCATGTGCTGCAAGACTCATCAGCACGCAGCCGGTAGCCACTAATCCCTTCCAATGCATCATCCCACTTCCTCCGTTTTGTCCAGAAGCCTTTGCGAGGTATAAAACCTGTTGCATCGCAATCGGAATCTTATAGGGCAATGCTATAAACAAGCCATATAAAGCTACAAAACGACGCATCTACGCAGCACTTGCTCGGGCAGATTCTTGCATCATGGAAAGAGATCTATTGCGTGGAAGTGCAACAGGAGCATAGACGGATGAGTCAAAGCGGAATGACACGAATGCTATTGCTGCTTCTACTTCTCGCCGCAGGATCAGTCCTATGCGCACAGCAGAAGAAGGACACGCCAGAAGGAATGGCCACCTCAACTTCTTCCGGTCTACAGAGCAATTCCGCTGACTCTGTAAATGGATCGGAGGCGCATGCATTTCGAATCCGTGTACTCGATGGACGTACGGCCATGCCCGTGGCCAGCACACACATCAAACTCTGGTATGACGAACCGTCAGGCGAGGGAATAACACTTACCACTAACGCGCGCGGTGTGGCGCTTATGCCAGCACCGATCGGTCAGCCCATTCGTATTCTTGTACGGCCTGAAGATGCAGTGGATTGTCGGCATATGGAGACATATAGCGCGCCCCGCGGCTACAGCATGGCGGAAATTGAACACGGTGGCGTTGCCGCTGAAAACACCTGCGGCAGCGGCTCCGCGCATACGTCTCCCGGAGAATTCGTGCTGTTTGTACGACCTGCCCGCTGGTACGAAAAGCTGAACCGCGATGTGGCGCAAATGATGTTGCAGGAAAAGGTCGCAGTTGGCCGTGTATGGCCCATCATGCCAACCTACGTTCGCGTTACGGTTGGCACGCCGGATGAGATGAAGAGGTTCCAGGCTGCGTTCCACAAAGTCATGAACGAACCTGTCGTGGCTCACGCCATGCTGGAGGAATTCGATATTCCGCATGAGCTGAATCGCGCATAACATTCTCTACGAGTAGACACATAGAAAACACAAAGGCCATCCTTACGGATGGCCTTTGTGTTTGCACTTTATCGCACCCTGATGGAAGAGCGAAGCGTAAACCGAATGACACTCTCCGCCGGAATCACAACATCGCGGCTACCCGTTAAAGCTCCGGCTGCTGTGCCTGCGCCAGCACCAGAGAGTCCGCCGATCAGTGCGCCTTTTCCGCCACCGGCAAGTCCACCAATCAAAGCACCCACGCCGGCTCCTCCGCCGATAAAGCCCGCGGACCGCTTACCCCGTCCTTTGGCGCTGGCAACGTACTCGCTGCTCTCAACACTCCGACCGCCAATGGCGGTGATGGTAATGCCAAGAACACCATCACCCTTGATGCGTCCCCGTCCTTTGGCACTGGTAATCTCGCCGCGCACTTCTGTACCACGCGGAAATGCTGTGACGCCTTTCACCGTGATGGGGCTGTTCAGAACGGCGGAAAAACCTGCGCCCACGCCACCGCTCTTCTCAGCCGACAATGTTTGTGAGGTGCGAACGGAAACACTCGTCCCGGTCGGAACGACCAGCGCCACTGGAGCTGGTGCAGGAGCTATGACTGGTACCGGAGCAGATGCTGGAGTGGGGCTGGGTTCAGGAGCCGCAGCCACAGGAGCAGGCGCCGGTGTTGCTGCGATCGGAGCAGCCGGAGCGGGTGCGGGAGTCGAGGCGTTCACAGGAGCACCGGTTGCCGGTGCAATTGCTGCGGTGCCATTTCCCACTGCAACCACGGTGGAGCCTACGGGCAGAGCCTGGCCTGCGGGAATCACCTGCGTTGTGCCATCTGGCATACGAACGGTAGTGGCACCCGCGGCATTGGCATTGTTCTTATTGCAACCGGCCAGCATACCAAAAGAAAGAGTCGCGCAGAGCGCAAGGGGAGCGATGGAGCGAAAAGAAAGATTCATGCTGAGACTGGCCTCCTGGGGACGCACATCTTCTTCATTGGATAGTTGTGCGTTGTATTCGGTATAGATGGCATATTACGGCATAGAGTCGCCTGAAGCGTGCACAGGTCTCGGTAATTTAATCCTTCACATCTGCTCTCTGTAGATTCAGTTGCCGTTCTTACTCATAGCTCAAGATCGAACTGTGGTCTGAAAACAGCAATGCCGCGAATCCGGGGATCGCGGCATCGAAACGTTGCGTTCTTGAAGTAGAAGTTAGATCTTGGCTTCGCGATACGGCACGTGCTTACGTACGACCGGGTCGTACTTCTTGAACTCCAGCTTGGCGCTGGTGGTCTTGGGGTTCTTGCTGGTGGTGTAGAAGTGGCCGGTACCAGCGGAAGAAACAAGCTTGATGAGTGTCCGCATTGTCGATTATCCCTTCGCCTGGAGCAGCGCGGCCTCTACGCCGAGCTTGTTGATGATGCGCAGACCACGCGCCGATACGCGCATACGCACGAACTTCTTCTCAGAGGGAACCCATACGCGCTTCCACTGTAGATTTGGCTCCCAGCGGCGACGCGTCTTGTTGTTCGCGTGCGACACTTTATTTCCGCTCATCGGCCGCTTGCCGGTGATGGGGCATACCTTTGCCATGACAATCTCCTGATACCGGGTCTGGTGTTTCAGACCAACCTTACGATTATGTCACGATTTACCTGAAAATGCACAGGTCTTGTCTGAATGGAAAAGGGAATCAAACTGGATTCTCCGATGAAACGTACATGTTTTTAGTGTAAGTGTATTTATTTCAATGAAATATATAGCTTTATTTAAAGCAATGATTTACGAAGAATCAGGGTTGTAACTCAGGCTCCGGGAACGCGCAGAATCAGCGCAACGAAAACAGCACCGGTCAGCATGCAGAGGAGTTGCAGCAGAACCTCCGGTAGCTTGGCTCTCCCAGCTAATTCCGGCATCAGGTTGACCAGTGCAATGTAGACGAAGCTCGCGGCGCTGATCGGCAGCAGCCAGTCGGTAGCCGCCAGTGCATGCCCCATGGGTAGATGAGAGGACGCCAGCACCAGAGCGACACCGGCAAGAGCTGCCACGCCCACGACCGTGATCATGCGTAGTGCGCGGTTATGTCCTACTTTCAGGTGCGTCAGCAGGGCATAGTCGCCCATGCGATGCGGAATCTCATGAAGTGTAATGGCGAAGGCTGTAAGCCAGCCGATGCGCCGCCCGGCATGGAATGCGGCTGCGACAGCAACACCGTCGACAAAGCTGTGCAGTGTTCCTCCAAAGATTAATGCCAGGGGACGGCTGCTGTGGTGATGGTGTCCACCGCAATCGGATTCACCGGTTGCCGGCGACTCCACCGGATGCCCTGTAACGGTAGCGAAGATGCGCTCGAAACAGAACATGAAAAACAGAACCAGTGTAAAGACAGCCCAAAGCTGAGGACGGTTGCCGATCACCTCGACCGACTCCGGCAGAATGTGTAATAACGCGGTTGCCAGAAGAACTCCAACCGCAAGAGAAACAAGATAGGGCAGACCGCGATCCAGCAGGCGACGACGCGCACTCAGCCATAGGGCTGATGCGATGGCCAGAATCTGAATGACGGCAACGGCAATGGCTGCTTCCAACGCTTCGAACAATTCCTTCCGCTGAAACTATAAGAGGGACGGCCTGTAACGGGATAAAGAAAAGGCCTGCCTTCTCGGTTCTATCATGCGGAGCGATGTATGGACACAATGAACGTGCTTGGATAAATGCATTGCGTGAATTGCAGCATGCAGCAAACTCTGTTTCGATAGAATCTATCAACCTTGCTTGTTGCGGTGCACAACGATTAACTGTGCGGATTCGCCTTGCGAGCAGATGTATTGGCGTGGTCGCATCGCATCCAGCCAGGCAACGTCACCTTCTTCCAACATCTTCGTTTCGTTTTCCGAAACAAGACTCAGCTTTCCTGAGATCACCAACGCAAATTCAATCCCTTCCGCAGTGCGAGGGGTAAAGGCAACGTCTTCATCCACGGCGCGAAATTCGGCAAGCGACGGCAGCATACTGTGGTTTGGAATAATCGTGGAGAGATTCTCCGTGACAAAGCTGCCATATTCTCCAACGCCACGTTGCAGCTTCACTCGTTCATTTGAGTTCAGAACGCGAAAGCTTACTGCCTCTTCTTCTCGGAAAAAGTAAGACAGGTCCTTGTTAAAGGTCATGGCAATGCGTGCAAGATTTCGAATGGTCGGAACCACTCGGCCTGTTTCAAGCTGGGAGAGAAAGGACGCGGAAAGGCCAGTTTGTTTCCCAAGCTCGACCAGGCCAAGGGACCGCCGTGAACGCAGCCGGCGAATGCGTTCGCCAATTAACTTCTGGCCGATTGCAGATTCAATCTGATCCGTTTCGACAACGTAATAGGCGGGGGGAGGGTCTGCTTTTTCAACAGGCTGCATGTTGGGTTGAGATGTTCACAGTCTTAAGAAAGCTGCCTCTAAAAAAAAGAAGCTGCCTTAGACAAGGCAGCTTCTCTATGTACATATTTTTCGAAAACGATTGCAACTTAGTATCCATGACCTGCAACTAAGTCTGACTTATGTTGCAGGGTTCGCGACTTAGAAATCATCTTCGAAAGCAACCTCGCCACCAACCGCCGTCTGATATGCAGAGACACGGCGTTCGAAGAAGTTTGTCAGCTCCTGGACATCCTGTAGCTCCATAAAGCTGAACGGGTTCTTGGTCTTGAAGTGCGGCTCCATACCCAGGCGTGTCAAACGCGAATCTGCAACGTATCCAAGATAGGCGCGCATGTCGCGGCTGGAGAGGCCAGCCACGCCACCGGAGAGCAGGTCGTCAGCGAACTGCGTTTCTGCGTCGATCGCTTCCGACATCATCTCTACAATCTGCTTTTCCAGTTCCGCATCCCACAGATCCGGCTCCTGCTCGCGCACTACACGGACGACTTCAAAGGCAAACTCAATATGGCAGCTTTCATCGCGGAAGACCCAGTTGGTCCCCGATGCAAGACCATGCAGCAGCCCCTTGGAGCGGAAGAAGTACACGTAGGCAAAGGCGGCAAAGAAGAACAGACCTTCAATGCACGATGCGAAGCAGATGAGATTCAGAAGGAAGTCGCGGCGATGCTGCTTGGTTTGCAGCGAATCCAGTTGCTGGATGCTGTCCATCCACTTCATGCAGAAGTCGGCCTTCTTCTGAATGGATGGAATATTTTCGACTGCTGCAAAAGCTTCGGCACGTTCGTTGTGGTCGGGCACGTAGTTATCCAGCAGTGTCAGGTAGAACTGCACATGCACAGCTTCTTCAAATAACTGGCGCGACAGATAAAGACGTGCCTCAGGCGAGTTCACGTGCTTGTAGAGATTCAGCACCAGATTGTTCGACACGATGGAATCGCCTGTAGCGAAAAAGGCTACGAGGCGCTTGATCGTATGAATTTCAGCAGGTGTGAGTTTGGCACGCAGGTCAACCAGGTCAGTCGAGAAGTCGACTTCTTCCACGGTCCACGTGTTCTTAATGCCATCGCGGAACATGTCATAGAAGACGGGGTACTTCATTGGGCGAAGAGTAAGGCAGAGGCCTGGATCGAGAATGGCTTCAGGAACTGCAACAGACGATCCGTGATTCAGTGCTTCAGCTGCGGTGGACATGGATAAGGTCTCCTGACGATGTACCGATGTTAGTTCGTCGGCGGATCACGGTGTCACGATGCGGCAAACACAATCCGCTTCAATTCGTAGAGGCGATTCTTTTGTGAATCACAAACGGTGTGCGATGCAGAGAAGGGAAGCGGTCGCCGCCTTCTCCTAACGTTTTAGGTTTTGTATTGTATGCGGGCTGATGGCCTGTTTGAAGGACCACCAGCCAACGCATAATGCAGAACTACTGGCAGGCTTCGCAGCTCTCCGGATTTTCCAGCGAGCAGGCAATGGCAGCGGATGCATCCAGAGGCTTCTGTTCCGGCGTGGGAACCGGCACATTCTGCAACTGCTGCGATGGAGACTTCTCGTCGAGTGCACCCTTTTGCACGGTTGCCTTGGCAATCTTCGTTGCCGGGCGTGAGCGCAGATAGTACGTCGTCTTCAAGCCCTGCTTCCACGCATACATATACATGGAGGAGAGTCTGCCGATGTTGGGTGATTCGATGAACAGGTTCAGCGACTGCGCCTGATCGATATACGCATTGCGTGCCGCGGCCATGTCAATCAGGCTACGCATGGGAACCTCCCACACGGTGCGATAGATCAGCTTTAGATCGTCGGGCAGGCAATCGATGCTCTGGATGGAGCCTTCCGCCATCTTCAGTCGCATGCGCATCTCTTCCGTCCACAGGCCACGCAACTTCAGTTCATTCACCAGGTAACGATTCACCTGCAGGAATTCACCAGAGAGTGTTTCGCGCTTGAACAGGTTTGAGATTTGCGGTTCGATGCATTCGTAGCAACCGACGATTGAGGCAATGGTCGCCGTCGGCGCAATCGCGATGACCAGCGAGTTGCGCACACCACCTTTCAGGATGCGCTCCCGCAGTGCGTCCCATCGTTCCGGCTGTGACGGCTTTACATTCCACAGATCGAACTGGAACTGGCCATGTGCAAGCCGTGTTTCATTGAAGCTCGGATGCGAGCCATGCTTCTCCGCCAGCTCGGTGGAAGCCAGCATGGCGTGGTAGTAGATCTCTTCCTGAATCTTCGTTGATAGCGCCTGTGCTTCGGGTGAATCGAACGCAAGACGCATCTGGAAGAAGACATCCTGTAACCCCATCAGACCAAGGCCCACAGGACGCCAGCGGTTGTTCGCCTTGCCGGCCTGATCCACGGGATAGTAGTTGATGTCGATTACACGATCCAGCATAGGCACGGCCACGCGAACCGTATTCGCCAGCTTTTCAAAGTCGAAGTAGACTTCGCCGTTTTCATTCATGCCGGTGTGGCGACCAAGATTGATCGAACCCAGGTTGCACACTGCGGTTTCGGCAGAGCTTGTAACCTCGGTGATCTCCGTGCACAGGTTCGACAGATGGATCACGTTGCCAGGAGCGCCTGTCTGGTTGTTCTTCAGATTGCAGGCGTCTTTAAAGGTCATCCATCCGTTGCCGGTTTCGGCGAGTGAACGCATCATGCGTGCGTAGAGATCGCGTGCCTTTACCTGACGGTGGTAGATCTTGTTTTCTTCGGCTTGAATGTATGCCTTTTCAAACTCCTCGCCATAGAGGTCGGGGAAGTTCGGCACCAGCTTGGGATCGAAGAGCGACCACATGCCGTCCTCATCCACACGCTTCATGAAGAGGTCGGGAATCCAGTTTGCCGTGTTCAGGTTGTAGGTGCGGCGCGAGAGATCGCCGGTGTTTTCGCGCAGTTCGAGGAAGTTTTCAATGTCGGCGTGCCACGGCTCAAGGTAGACGCAGCATGCACCCTTGCGCTTGCCACCCTGATTGACTGCCGCGACCGACGAGTCGAGCGTGCGCAGCCAGGGGATAATGCCGTTGGACAGGCCGTTGGTCGCGCGGATCAGCGAGCCCTCGCTGCGTACGCGATGGAAGGCAAGGCCGATGCCGCCCGAAAACTTCGAGAGCAGTGCAACGTCCTTGTATGCATCGTAGATGGATTCAAGTGAATCCTGCGGGCTGTCATGTAGATAGCAGCTCGACATCTGCGGATGCTTTGTGCCGGAGTTGAACAGCGTCGGCGACGACGGCATGTAGTCGTGTGCGGCAATCAGGCGATAAAATTCAATCGCTTCATGCGGTGTGCCCGCAAGACCGCAGGAGACGCGCATAAAGAAGTGCTGCGGCGTTTCAATCACTTTGCGCGAAAGAGGATCGCGCAGCAGGTAGCGGTCATACACCGTACGCAGACCGAAATACTCAAAGCGGTCGGAGAAGTTCTCGTCGATGGCCTGGTTCAGCTTACGTGCGTGGATGGCTACGAATTCTGCCGTGGCCGGACCGACAATGCCTTGCTGGAAGCCGTGCTCCACCGATTGCGAGAACGAATGCAGGTTCTGCCCCGAGACCTCCTTGAGGATGGTGCCCAGCAGCAACCGTGCTGCCAGCTTGGAATACTGCGGTTCCTCCGCGATGAGGGAAGCTGCGGTGTCGATAGAGATCGCGTCGAGTTCACGCGTGGTGGCACCGTCGTAGAGTCCGCCGATGGTCTTGGACGCAATGCGGATGGCATCCACGTGCGAAAGGCCGTGGGAGCTACGCTGCACGGCACGCACAATCTTGTTTACGTCCACCGATTCCAGCGTGCCGTTGCGCTTACGGACATGCATGACGGGGGTTTCCTCACGAACGGGAAATCCCGCGTTCAGGTCAGAGAGGCTTGTCTGTGCGGTTGTCGCCAAAGGGTGCTCCTTACGGGGGTGCGCCCATCCTTGGGCGCCGTTCTGGGCCGCGCGTGGCGGCTCCTGTTAGTCCGGGCGAGAGGGGGATGATAATCAGGCAACCCGATCTCTATTTTACGTTTTCTTTTCGCCAGGCACGCGGCAGGATTCGCTCACGCGGGTGACGCAACATCTGAAGTATGGACACTGTAGCTCGCCCCGGAAGGGAGTGCAAGCACAAGATGTAGGGTGCGCATGTGGATTTCTCTCCCCACTTGTGTCAAATGTGGAGGAGTCCGTTTAACTACATCGCGTTCTTGACTTTACGCGTTTCGGAGGTGGAAATGGTGGGGCGAAACTTGTTTGTGATTGTTCCTGGCATGTCCTCAAAAGCTGCTACAGATGACACAGGAACCACTGACAACTGGGAACTCAGCGCAACACATCATTACCTGTTTTGGTTCGTCCAAATTACAGAGGACTGCCTGAGATGGACACAAGCGGCCTAGAGTTAAAGGTGTGACATTTTCTTTGCGATTTGGTTTTTCCCTGGCCGCCGCTGCGGTTCTGCTACTGCCCATTCACTCTGCTCTCCATGCGGAGCAGAAGAAACGTGCGACTGCGACTAAGTCATCGGCAAAGCCAAAATCATCGTCTGCGACAAAGTCCTCCAAAACGTCCGCACGCAGTAAAAGCACAAATCATTCTGCATCGACGCCGAAGAAGACGAGTAAACGCTCCAGTACATCCGCACGCGCATTGGAGCGTGGAACACATGTACGCACAACGCGCGTTGCGTCAAAACCGACTGCGGCCTCGCGGAGTTTGAATACAGCTTTTGTGGCTTCGTCCACACTGCGGCCCATGGCGCAGCAGCTTGTGGTTTCGCGTTCCGCGGCAGCGTTTACCGGCGTGCAGAATTATGCGGCAGCGCATCCAGGAGAAGGTGCGGCTGCGGCCTATCTTGCGATTGGTCATGCTTACGCGAGTGACCACAAATATGCAGAGTCGGCGACAGCGTATCGACAGGCATCGCAGCAGGGAACTGCACTGCGTGATTACGCGGACTACCTTGCTGCACAGTCAGCTTTGAATAATCGCGACGCGGCAACCACGATCGGCCTGTTGACAAACTTTGCGCAGAAGTATCCTGCAAGCATCTTTGTGCAGAGTGCGCCGGTGACTCTGGCCAATGCATACCTGCTGAATAACGATGCGAACAACGCTCTGCGGGCGCTGGCTTCGCAGATGGGTACATCGAAATCGCAAAGCGCGGACTATCTGCTGACTGAAGCGAAGGCGCACCAGGCCGCGGGCGATAATGCCACGGCGATTAACCTCTATCGACAGATCTTTGTACGTCTGCCGTTTTCGCCGGAGTCACAGGATGCGCGCACTTCGTTGCAGACGCTGAATGCGGGGCCATCGGCGGGCGAACGCAAGCTGCATGCGGATGCGTTGTTCAATGCAAAACGTTATTCCGAAGCAAGCACTGAATACGATGCGATTAAGAACGACCAGTCGCTCTCCCAGGCCGACCGTGATGCATTGGATATCTACTCGGCTGTTTGTAGTTTGAAGCTCAAACATCTGTCGCGCAGTGCAGCAGAGAAACTGCCCAACACGGGCGACGATAGTGCTGCGTTGAAGCTGTATATCCTTGCCGAGATTTCGCGCAACGAAGGCGATACCGCAGGACACACGGCAACTCTGCAACAGATGGAGCAGCGTTTCCCGCGCAGCCGCTGGCTGGAGGAGGCACTTTACTCCGGCGGCAATATGTACCTGATCAAACGCGATTCGGAGCAGGCGATTGCGCATTACAGCAAGCTGGTGGAGCTGTTTCCGAACAGCACCTATGCGCCCTCTTCGCATTGGCGCATGGCGTGGTTGAACTACCGCATCCGCAATCATCAGGAAGCCGCGCGGCTGATGGACGAGCAGATTGTGAAGTTCCCCATGAGCCAGGAGGCGCCAACGGCACTGTACTGGCGTGGACGCATCTACGAAGATACAGAGCACAATCCGGGGCAGGCTGCGAACTACTTCACCGCCCTTTCGAACACCTATCGCAACTACTACTATGCGACGCTTGCACGCAAGGAATTGCAGAAGCTGGGAACGCAGGCAACAGTTACACCCGCGGCAGCCTTATCGTCGGTACGCGCACCGTCCGCCCCCACACTGATTGCCGCCCTGCCGGAGAACGATCCGCATCTGATCAAGGCCAAGCTGCTGGCAAATGCGGCGCTGAACGAATACATTGCTCCGGAGATTCAGGCGAGTGGAACCGCATCGCAGTGGGGCGCTCTTGCAGAAGCGCAGATCTATTCCAGCTATGGCGAGAATGTGCGTGCGCTACAGGCGATCAAACGCGGTGGCGGCGGCTTGTACACGCTGCCGGTGCATGAAGTGCCGACGGAGTATTGGTCGTTACTTTTCCCGCGTCCTTACTGGACGGATTTAACTTCCAGCGCAGCAGCGCAGAACCTCGATCCTTACCTTGTGGCTTCACTGATACGGCAGGAGAGCGAGTTTAATCCGGGAGCAGTCTCTCGTGCCAATGCCATGGGGTTGATGCAGCTCCTTCCCGGCGTAGGCAAACAGGAAGCAAGACGCATTGGCCTGAGCCACTTCACAACGAACAGCCTGTTCAATCCTGTGATTAATCTGCGACTGGGAACATCGAACCTGCGCCAGGCGTTGAATCGCTGGAACAATACACCGGAGTATGCACTGGCTGCCTACAACGCGGGCGACGTTCCCGTGAAGAAGTGGGTGAACGAAAACAACTACAACGACCTGCCGGAGTTCGTCGAGTCGATCCCCTATACCGAAACGCGCGACTACGTGCAGAGCATCCTGCGCAACCGCGAAATCTATCGGCAGTTGTATCGCTGATATGCGGCAGCGATTTCGTTTTGGGATTTCTTTTGAACTCTGCCATCGCGTTTCCGCCGAGGAAGATCGCGGAAGATACATTCTATGTTCTGGCAAGTAACAGGAAAGAACCAACTTTTGGTTGATTGGAACAGATACATTGTTCCAGACCCATGGAAATTTCTGGGTAAGTAGATACGGCGGATGGCCTCAGTCACTTAGATCAATGCAGCGTCTGGCCAATCCGATTCCTCCTGGACGAGCGACCGGCTACTTGGATGAAATGCGTCGTGCAACTCCTTAGTTTGATTCTTCCAGCATGCATCTGTCATATATGCATTGACTTCCGCGTAGTCGATCAAATTGGGCTCGCCAATTTGTGGAAAGCGCCTCTAAGCCGCCAACGGCCCCATGTTTACGAGAGGAATGAACATCTATAGGTTCTTCTCTCTTCGCTCTCAAAACACAGGCGCACTCTCAGGCAAATTTTCTTTGTTTCATCGGAAATTTTTATTGACATCTGCCAAAGATGTTTAATACGTTTGTCTGGCCGCATGCAAGCGTATGCAACTGCATACGTATTTCGCTCGGAGGACATTCAGTGCAGACGAAGATTTTCAAGTCCCATGGCGGACCTGGCTGTGATTGCTCGAATATCGGGGGCGTTTCATGCAGGAACGCCTGGATCGGAAAGATGCCAGGAAGAAAGTTCATAGTATTCCTAGTGATTTTGGCAGGTCTGCTATTGCCGACCAATTTGCTTTCCGGGCAAGAATTCACGGCGACAATGTCCGGCGTTGTGAGCGATGCCAATGGGGGTGTGCTTCCAGGAGCGCATATTACGGCCAGACAGACCGCAAGCGGACTAACGCGTTCGGCTATTACCAATGAAAGCGGTAGTTTTCATATTCCGGCTCTGCCCGTGGGTACATATGATGTGACCGCAGAATTGTCAGGTTTCAGGCAGTTGGTGCAGCGCGGTGTCTCACTGGCAGTAGGGCAGGAAGCCGTGGCCAACATGACCCTTCAGGTCGGAGACGTGAAACAGGAGATCACGGTCTCTGGAGAACAGCAGACGGTCAATACGACCATGAGTCCCACCTCCGGCCTGGTTAGGAATCAACAGATAGCGGACTTGCCGCTGAATGGGCGCAGCTTTCTCGACCTGGTCACACTTACCTCCGGGGCAGTTAACAACCGGAGCAATACAGGTAATAACGAGATTCCTTCGTATTCGCTCTCGGGTACCCGGCCCGATCAGACTCGGGTCACGATCAATGGCGTGGACTATGTCGGACAAAATACAGCCAGGGTTTATACACAGCCTCAAGGGATGAGCGGCTTGCTGCTTGGCCTGGATGGTGTGCAGGAGTTCAATGTTGTTGGTTCGACCTATGGCGCCGAATATGGAAAACGGGCCGGTGGGCAGATCACGATTGTGACGAAATCAGGAACCAACCAATGGCATGGAGCTGCTTTTGAGTATCTGCGCAATAGCGCCTTAAATACCCGCAACTATTTCGATACGGGCAGTGTAGCGCCGTTCCAGAGGAATCAATTTGGCGGAACCCTCGGTGGGCCGATTCGGCACGACAAGATGTTTGTGTTTGGCAACTATGAGGGATTCAGGCAAAGACTGGGGTCGAGCCTGTTCAGTTATGTGCCTGATCTCCAGGCCCGGCAGGGGCTTCTACCGAACTCGTCCGGACAATACGTAACTGTTCCGAATTTACAGCAGGGCATGCTGAAGTACACCTCATTCTGGCCCGCACCCAATGGTCCGGAACTGATTCAGAACGGCCTGCCAACTGGACTCGCAGTTTTTGCAGCGAACCCGAAGCAGCTGATTAATGAAAACTATCTATTGGGACGGTTTGATTACTACATTTCGAGTAAGGATTTTATTTCCCAGAATCTCACGGGAGATCGGGGTTTCCGAAGCGATCCGGGGAATACCCTTTTCCGGAGTAATCAACACACGAATCTATATACCTCCAGTACACAAGAGACACATATCTTCTCTCCAACACTAGTCAATGTTGCGACTTTCGGTTACACCAACGCTTTTGCCGATGCAGAGATTCCGCCGACTACAAAGTTCGCAGACAGTCTGTTGTTTGTGCCGGGAGGTAACCCGGGCCAAATATCGATTACTGGTGTTGCCGGTACTGGCGGAGGCAATCCTACCTGGGGACAGAGGTGGCAATACAACGTGTCCGACGACATAAAGTTGACGAGAGGCATGCATAACATCAGCATGGGCGGTGTATTCGGTTGGTATTGGGCAGGTGCCTTTAGCGTTGTTTCAAGGAATGTGGGTACTGTCAGCTATAACAGCCTGAGTTCCTTTTTGCAGGATACGCCGATCCAATTTGTCGTTCTGGCAAAGTCCATACCGGTGTATTACGGTGCCCGCTATGGCGGCTTCTATATTCAGGACGACATGAAGCTTGCCCCGAATCTCACTGTGCGGGTGGGACTGCGCGACGAGATCAGTGGACAGATCAGGGAGAAAAACGGCAACGCAGCGAACTATGTTTTTCAAGCAGACGGCACCACTTTGCAGTCGCTGACAATGACGGGGAACTCTCCCATGTTAGCCAACCATGGTAAGTCGTTACTGCAACCTCGGGTGGGCCTGGTCTGGGATCCTTCCGGTAAGGGTATGTGGTCAGTGAGGGCTGCCTTTGGTATTCACAATGACCTGATACAAGACTCGCTTATCCAGCGGTTCAAGCAGAATCCTCCTTACTCGGGACTGCTGACATTCAATCAGCCTCTGCTTTCCGTCGTTCCGGTGTCGACTAACACGACAGCTCCTCCGCAATGTACAGCGGTCGGAACGCCGGCTGGTTGCGCCCAGTATTCGCCAAACGGGATCGATCCAGACCTGCACTTCCCAACTGTTCAGTCATGGAGCCTGACTGTAGAACGGCAGTTGACGCAGAGCCTTAAGCTGGAGGCCGGGTATGTAGGTTATGAGGCATATCATCTTCCGAACACGGTCGATCCGAATACGATACGACCGCTGACATGCGATAAGGCAACTGGATGTCTTGCGGGTGGAGTGCTTGCGGCAAACCTGAGAACTACAGTTCCGCAGGGAACCTACTATGTCCCGGTCAGCTCGCGTCCGAATCCTATGCTGGGTGGAGGACAGGACTGGCTCTATATCGGCACGGCTAACTACCATGCATTGAATCTGTCGCTGCTCCAACGAGCGACGCATGGGCTGACCTCGAAGACCTCCTACACCTTTGCCAAAGGTCTGGATCAGATGTCGAGCGTAACGCAGGACACGGCTACGAATGAACCGTCGGCGATCTTGAACAGGTTCAATCGGGAGATGGGCAGAGGTCCTATCAGCTTTGTTGTCCGGCACCAGTTCACCACTAACTTCAGCTATCGGCTGCCATTCGGCAGAGGTCAGGCATTCGGCACCGGAGCCTCTGGTCTGGTGGACAAGTTGATTGGCGACTGGCAGTGGAATGCCATTCTATCTGTGTCGAGGGGCTTCCCCATTACTCCACTGATTGGTTCGAACCGATCCGGGGATGGGAACTTCAATAATCCGGATGTGCCTACTTTGAATCCGAATTACACAGGAAACCCGGTTCTCGGAGTGGATGGGTTCAAGAAGACCGGTCGCTATCTCGATCCCAAGGCATTCTTATTGCCGACAGCCGGTACTTACGGGAACTCAGGACGCAATCAATTCGTTGGACCGGGTTACTTCAATGTAGATACCTCACTCTTCAAGCGGATTCCCCTGGAAAAGAGATTGGCTTTGCAGCTTCGGGCGGAGTTCTTCAACGTCCTGAATCATGCGAATTTTTCCAGCCCCAACCTGAGTATGTTTTCCGGTACTACAGCCAACCCGACTGCCGGCGTAATTACCAGCACGAGTGGAGGAAGCAGCAGTGGTAACGGCCGCCAGATCCAATTTGCTGCCAGGCTCGAGTTCTAAGCGACGGAATCTGGGTAGAGACGCTCGCTGTTTCTGTCTGCACGGATCAAACTCAGGGGAATTATGGATAACGTATTCAATCGGCGAATGTTTGTAAAAGGGGTTTCTGCGCTGTTCGCAGTGCCCCCGGCAAACTGCTTTGCTCATGTCGCCATAGCTGCCGAGAACGATAACGTCGTGGCGACAACCTCGTACGGTAAGGTCCGTGGTTTTACTGTGGGTGGGACCAAAGTCTTCAAGGGTATTCCTTATGGCGACACCACTGCGGGCAGGAATCGGTTTCTACCTCCTAAAAAGCCCGCGAGTTGGACGGGCGTTCGGGACGCTCTTGCATTCGGACACACTGCGCCGCAGATGTCCAATGGCGTGCGAAAGTCCGGAACTCCGGAACAGGGAGAAGACTGCCTTGTATTGAATGTGTATACGCCGGAAGCAGGCGATAAGAACAAACGTCCCGTTATGGTATGGCTGCATCCGGGCGGCTTCATAAGTGGTTCCGGTTCCGTTCCGGTTGAGAATGGTGTGAATCTGGCGCATAACCATAACCTGGTCATCGTAAGCCTGAATCATCGCTTGAACTCGTTTGGCGCAACTTACCTCGGTGAGATTGCGGGACCGGAGTTTGCTCTTTCCGGAAATGTTGGAATGCAGGACATTGTGGCTGCTCTGCAATGGGTGCGAGAGAACATCCGTCATTTCGGCGGCGATCCCGACATGGTGACGATCTTCGGACAATCCGGAGGTGGCCGCAAGGTTGCAACATTGATGGCGATGCCCGATGCTCGAGGGCTGTTTCACAGGGCCATTGTCGAAAGCGGTGCCATGTTGCGTTCGACGACGCGTGAGGATGCAGTCCGAGAGGCCGAACTCATGATGCGTGTGGCGCAACTGCAGCCGAATTTGGATGGAGTACGCGAGTTACAAAACCTTCCATTCCAGAAACTGATTGAGCTTGATGCGGCCGTACAGAAGGCTTTTCAGGCAAACCACTCGGCGATGGGAATGAAGGTAGCACTGACGGAGCCCGGTATGTCCTGGGCTTCGCCTATGGTTGATGGCAAGGTATTACCGAATCATCCCTGGGATCCGAGAGGGCCGGAGCTTTCGGCGGATATTCCATTGATGATTGGAACGACGCATACCGAGGAGACGCTTTTTGATCGTCCTACGCCGGAAAAACTTGCTCTAACCGAAGCAGAACTGAAAGAGCGCACAGCGAAGCGTCTCGGTGTGAATCCTGATCCGGTGATTGCAGCATTCAGACAGATTTATCCCGATCTTTCACCATGGGACTTATACATCCTCATTGCGAGCGAACATCCGCGTGGAGCGTATGCACGAGAGCTTGCCAAGCGTAAGGTGCTACAGGGCCGTGCTCCTGCTTATGTGTATCGCTTCGATTGGGAGACGCCCGAGGGTGGCGGTCACATGCGATCGGAGCATGGTGTTGAAGTGCCATTCGTATTCGAGAACATTAAAATTGCCGGTCCGCTCATCTCCAAAATGCCGGAAGCTTATGCCCTGTCCGAAAAGGTCAGCGCAAGCTGGGTTGCATTTGCGCGGACAGGGAATCCGAACACTCCGAAACTTCCGAACTGGCCCGCATACTCCGTGGAACGCCGGGAGACGATGCTCTTTAACAATGAATGCAAAGTGGAACAGGATCCCGCAAAGCCCGCGCGTCTTGCTATGGAAAAGGTACTGAAGTTGTCGTCATGAGGATGGAAACACGCGTTGTTTTTGCAACATGGACCGAAGTCGAGTGTGTAAGTTTGCGGGAATGTCAGAACGGAATTGCGCCTAAGACGCAAAAGGAGATAGCGAATGCGGTTTTTGAATTTCGGTCTTTCCATCGTGCTGCTTGGTTGGAGTGTTGCCGCGGTGTGTGCGGACAAGGCAGACCCTGTCGTGCAAGTGACAGGTGGACAGATTAAGGGCAGCACACTTTCAGGTGGCATCACTACATTCAAGGGCGTGCCGTTCGCACAGCCGCCGGTAGGAGACCTGCGGTGGCGCGATCCGGAGGCCGTGAGACCGTGGAGCGGTGTGCGTGAGGCTACGGCATTTGGTGCGCCGTGCATACAGGGTGGCGATGAGAAAAAGATAATCGGCAATGAAGACTGCCTGACTCTGAACATCTGGACGCCACATCTGTCATTCGGCTCCGCGAATGCCAAACCGTTGCCGGTAATGGTCTGGTTATACGGAGGAGCTAATGTAGCAGGCCGTACGGATGTGCCTTTGATGGATGGTGCATCGTTCAGTAGCCGCGGCGTTGTTTTTGTGACTGTGAACTTCCGCGTTGGGGTTATGGGCTTTTTTGTACACCCTGGTTTGGACGCCGAGTCTCCCCACCATACCTCCGGAAATTACGGGCTGCTGGATCAATTGGCAGCATTGAAGTGGGTACGTGACAACATCGCGAAGTTTGGCGGAGATCCGAACAGAGTCACTCTCTTCGGCCAGTCCTCGGGAGGCATTGATGCAGCGTATCTTACCGCCTCTCCCCTGGCGAAAGGCTTGATACATCGATCTATCCAGGAGAGCGGATCGCCCATTCACCCCATCAACACCAGGGCTGAATCGGAAGAGGTGGCACTCGAATTTGCCAAGACCTTGAAAGCTCCTGCGTCCGATGCGATCAAGTTTCTTCGGACCCTTTCCGGTGCGGATATTCAGAAGGCTGCTGTTACGACACGACGTCCGGATGGTGCTCTGGAGTTTCCCGTCATCGATGGTTATGTGCTTTCGAAGTATCCAGCTCTCATCTTTGAAGAAGGCAATGAACTGCCCATTCCCATGATTACGGGGAACAACGTACGCGAGACACCGCTTAACGTTGACATCTCCACAATGAAAGAAGCTATCGCGAGGAACTTCGGATCGCAGGCACCCAAAGCACTGGAATTCTATGGCATCGCGAATGGTGGTTCGGGTAACGAGGATCCGCTGTATGGAAAACTGATCAACCAGATGTCGGCTGATTCCAAGCAGCGTTGCGGTGCCGTGGTGGAAGCGATCTGGCGCAGTTCACGTGGAAGAACGACGTACCAATATCAGTTCGATCCTCCAGCGTGGGGAGAAGCCTTCACACGTCATTCCGCCGAAATCCCGTTCGTTTTCGGCAATCTTGTCTCCCATGGTTCCGGGAACGGAGTTTTCACAGAGGCAGATAAAACAACCTCGAAAATGATCCAGCAATATTGGGTGAACTTTGCAACCAACGGTGACCCAAACGGTGAAGGTCTGCCCGTGTGGCCGAAGGCTAATCCAAAAAACAGGCCTTATCTTGAATTCACTCTTCATGACGGACCCGTGGCACGGGAGATGTTGCGGCACGAAATCTGTGACCTCTATATCGAGGGCTTGAAAGAAACCATTCCTGCGAATACGGCGGCCTCCAGATGACGCTCATGGTCGATCACATGCATAAGTCAGGTCTTAAACGGGCCTTGCGGATCTCGCCCTCATGGTTTTACACGTTGGGGATATTGGCGGTCCTTTGTGCCGCGCTACAGAGTTTTGTTGGCCGAGGTTTGAATCCGCTGTGGTTCCCGACACCAGGTCAGGTCGTGACTGTTCTGGGTGAGTGGTTCTCCGACGGATCGATTTGGCCGGATGTCCAGACGACTCTCACCGAGGTGTTTTATGGCTTTGGTATCGGCGTGGCGGGAGCACTGATTGTTGTTGCGCTGCTGTCGTTCAGTGAGTTTGCGACAGAGGTGCTCATGCCATTCATCATGGCCGCCTATTCGCTGCCCAAAGTATCGCTCGTTCCGATTTTTGTGCTTCTTCTCGGGATCGGCATTGGGTCGAAGGTTGTGCAGGTCATGCTGAATGTCTTTTTCATCGTGTTGCTGACGATGCTTGCGGGAATGAAATCCATTAATCCCGCTTTGACGCGCTCCATCCAGATGGTTGGCGCATCGCCGCTTGAGATTTTGCTCAAGGTGAAAGCGCCCGCGGCACTGGCGTGGTTGTTTTCGGGCATGCGGCTCTCTGCTCGTTATGCGATTGGCGGCGCAGTGATCGTCGAGGTACTTAGCAGCAACAGGGGGTTGGGCTTCCGCGCGAATCAGGCTACCACTCAGTTGGATCCTGCCGGTGTGTTCGGCTCGGTTGTCATTCTTATCGTCATCGGCGCGGTGATGACCTGGATTCTGCAGTTGATCGAAAACAGATTTCTTGCGTGGAGGATTTGACAATGACAACAACGACAAGGACAAGTATCTCTCCCGGCCGTAGGGTGCGCGATGCGCTTGCCAACGGCACTATCCAAACCTTCGGCTGCTATGACGCCATCAGCGCAAAACTGGTCCAGGCCGCGGGGTTGCCGATGGCCAGCATCAGCGGCAGCATGCTGTCTGCCTCCTATGGGTTTCCCGACATCGGTCTGCTTTCGATGAGCGAAATCGCGGAGGCCAGCGGACGCATCGCAGCGGCAGTGGACATCCCCGTGCTGGCCGATGCTGACACCGGCTATGGTGGTATTCCCAATATTGTCCGAGCAGTGCGCGTCTTCGAAGGCAAGGGCGTTGCCGGTATCAAGATGGAAGATCAGGTTTCTCCCAAGCGTTGCGCTGGCATGGGCGTGGAAAAAGTAATCGAGCCGGAAGAAATGCAGGCGAAAATTGCGGCTGCTGTGAGTGCAAAGCAGGACCGCGATTTTCTGATTATTGCCCGCACCGATTCGATTGCTGCCACCGGCTTCAAGGACACGCTCAAGCGGATCAGGATGTATGAAGAAGCCGGTGCCGATATGGTCTTTGTGCAACGGCCGCAATCGCCCGAACAGATCGCCGAATGTGCCTCTGTGCTGTCGGTGCCGTTGATGATCTCTTCACCGGAAGGCAGCAATATTCGCCTTTACGATCTGGACACTCACCGCAAACTTGGGGTCGCGGTCGTTGTGTATGCGACATCGCTATTGCTGTCGTCCGCGGCGGCTATGCAGAAGGCATTGGAACGCATCACCTGCGCGGGCATCAACGAACAGGATCTGGAAAGTGTTTATGGCCGCAAGGCCCTGGATAAACTTTTGTGCCTTGATTCCTGGCGCCAGCAGGAAACGGATGCACTGGGTCGGTATTTGCGGGATTGAACTTGTTGTCATAAGAGAGGTGATACGTGGGAAGAGATGTTGGTAAGACTGTGGTACAGAAGATACTGTCGCGCGCTGCCGGCAGGGATCTGACAATTGGTGAGACGGTCTGGGTGGAGCCGGACCTGATGGTCATGCATGACCGCAACGCCGCCCGTTATCTGCGCGTTGTGAATCGCATAGGCGCAAAGGTACGCAATCCTGAAAAACTGGCCATCGTCTATGACCACAAGGTTCCTTGTGGCGATGCCGCCGGCATCATCGATCACGTGTACCTCAAAGCAGAGATGACCAATCACGGTATCACCAGGGTTTATCTACCCGGAGACCACGGTATCAGCCACCAGCTGGTGGTGGATAAGGGACTGGCGCAGCCGGGCTCGCTGGTGCTGGCCAGCGATACCCACACCAACACCATTGGCGGCATCGGTGCGCTGGCCATTCCGATCAGTTCGGGCATGGCTGCCATGCTGGTGCTGGGTAAGCATTGGTTGATGGTGCCGGAAACGATCCAGATCCGCTTCGAAGGCCAACTGGCACCCGGTGTTATGGGCCGCGATGTAGGACTGGCGATCATCGACATGCTGGGTCGTAAGGCCGATTACAAGGTGCTGGAATTTACTGGGCCGGGTGCCGCGATGCTCGATATCGATCAGCGCCTGACCATCTGCAACATGTCGATTGAAGTTGGCGCCAAGGCGGCTATCTTCGACGCTCCCTATGAGGGTGAGGTGCCCGCACAATATGCGTCTGTGTCCAGGGAGGGATATGTCACCTCTGACCCAGATGCTGTATTCGCCCAGAAGATCACGGTCGACCTTTCTGATCTGCAACCTTTAATTGCAGGGCCACCGCGCCCGGAGGTGGCCCTGCCGCTTTCCACTTTCGAAGGCAAGCCTGTGACCCAGGTCTATATCGGTTCCTGCGCTGGCGGACGAATCGAGGATATACGCGCGGCGGCGAAGGTGATGAAGGGACGTCACATCGCTGAAGGTATGCGCTGTTTTATCGTCCCGTCGAGCACCGATATCTATAAGGCCGCCTTGCGCGAAGGACTGATTGAGACGGTAGTGAGTGCTGGTGCGGTGGTGCTGGCGTCCAGTTGCGGCCCTTGCTTCGGATATCAGGCGCCCTTGGGGGATAGTGATGTCTGCATTGCCACTGCCACCCGAAACGAGCCCGGCCGAATGGGCAGTGCATCAGCTGAAATTTACCTGGCCAACGCGGCAACCTGTGCCGCCTCAGCCATCACGGGCAGAATCACCGACGCCCGCAAGGTCTTGGACAATAACCAAAATGGCTACGACAGCCATACGAGCAAGGGAGCTTGAAACATGATCACTTCTGGACGTTCATGGATATTCGGCGATGACATCGCCTTTGACGGCGAGATGATGCCCGTCCGTTTTCAGAAGTCGGACACGCTGGACCCATCCAAGCTTGTGCCCTTCCTTATGACCGGTATCGATCCCAATTTCCCTAACAAGATAAAGAGCGGCGATACTATCGTTGCCGGTGAGGCCTTCGGATCGGGCAATTTTCATCCGCATGCTTTGCTGGCCATGAAACATGCTGGCGTCTATGTCGTTGCGGAATCGGTGACGCGCGGTTTCTACCGGATGGCAGTAGCGGTAGGGCTGTGGTTCATTCCGTTCTGCCCGGGCGTAACCCGGTTGGCGAAAGACGGCGAGGCGATGAGCGTCAATTATCTTACCGGGGAAGTGAAGACCGCGACTGGAAGCGCTCGCTACGAACCGCTTCCGGCTATTCCCCGGGAGATCATCGAAGCCGGCTCGGAGGAGCAATTTGTCATCAAGAAACTCAAGGAGGAGCAACCTCATGGCTAAACGAAACTCCCATATCGTGACACTCATCTTGGTTGCGATTCTGGCATTGTCTACGTTTGGCAGCGCAAGAGCCGCGGACATGGAGATCACGGTCGCGCAGGGAGCCAGCAAGGGATTTCTTTACCTCCCCTTTCTAGTGGCCGAGCATGAGCATTATTTTGCAGCGAATGGTCTGAAGGTGAAGACTCTACAGGTGACGAGCACGGCAATTCTGAGTGCGCTCCTGGCAGGCAATGCCGACATCGGCACCAATACGCCTTCTACGATCACGGCTGCTGCCAGGGGCAAATATCTACCGACGATTGTAGGTATCACCAAACAGTTTCCTGCAGAAGTTCTCGTTAGTAACAAGGCGATGACTGCTGCCCACATCTCTCCCTCTGCGCCTGTTGCCAATCGCATCAAGGCACTCAAAGGCATGAAGATCGGCATTACAAGCGTCGGTAGTACCTTCGACTCCTTGTTTAGGTATGTCCTGCCAATATATGGCCTCACGCCCGACAAGGATGTGACCCTTGTTCCTTTAGGAACGGCCAGCGCTGCAATGGCCGCATTGAAGACTGGAGCGATCGACGGCTACATCGATGCCGCACCCAGTCCGCAACAGGCTCAGGCTGATGGGCTGGGCAAGATACTTATCAGTTTCAGCAATGGCTCCGTGCCGGAGATGGCTGGCTACGTCCAGGGCTATGAGGCAACACCAGCGATCATCAATTCCAATCCCAAGGCAGTTCAAGCCTTTGTTGACAGCATCGCGCAGGCGCTGAAGTTCATCCACGACTTTCCGGAAAAAGCCACCGCTATTGCGGCAAAGGCCAATCCGAACCTGAGGAGCGATATCTTTACCCGGGCCTATGGCGAATATCACATGGTCCTGCCGACAACACCGGTTTATTCCACGACAGGTTTCGCTTTAAACAACAAGCTTGTGCATGCCGCCCAGCCCAGACTTCCTGCGATCGATACCAGCAAGCTGGTTAACCAGAGTTTTGCGATTGCCGCAGCGAAGAAATATGGGCTTTCACTTTCGGCGGACAGCCACTAAGGGGACCGCCATGACACATGAAATTGCTGCCGCATCCCGGCCGGGCACCGGAACTCCTGTACCGCTTAGGCGTTCCGTGTCAGGGACGGAGCAGACGCGGCGCTGGGCTAGAAGTGGAAAGGTGGCGCTGGCACGACTACTTGTCCTGATCGCGTTGTGTGCCTTGTGGCAGGGAGTGCTCGGACCAGTGGTCGGAGTGACCTGGTTTCCGAGCCTGATTTCTATTTTCAGCAAACTCGGTTCCTGGACCAGTGACGGAACACTGAGAGTCCACCTGTGGATCACGGTCTTCGAACTGGGCGCTTCCTTGATCATCGGCGGAGTGGCCGGACTGGTGCTGGGCCTTCTTATCGGCTTTTATCGCGGAGTGCGCGACAGCCTTTATCCGATTGCGGTTATTGCTTATCTCGCACCGTTGAGTGTCCTGACTCCACTTATCATCTCGGCGTTGGGTTTCGGTACGGAGCCCAAGATCGTGCTGGGGGCAACGACGGCCTTCTTTATCGTCTTCTTCCACACCATCAGCGGTGCACGCGAAGCCCAGCGCCGCATGTTGGAAGGTCTGTACCTGATGGGCGCCAGTGATTTTGAGGTGTTGGTAAAAGTGCTGGCACCAGCCAGCCGCAAATGGGCAATTGCAGGCCTCAACGTTGCCGGACCACTGACCTTGATCGCCATTGTCACGGTCGAGATCTTCGGTTCATCTCAGGGACTGGGATTTCTGATTGAGGACGCAGCTGGTTCCTCCGACATGGTAAGCATCTATGCTGCTGTGCTGATACTGGCCGCGCTTGGAGTCATCACAAAGCAGTCTATCGACTTTATTGACAAGCACACGAATGGCTTGGGAGGTAGCAATGGCGGTTGAGATCAGGGCGGTAACCCACTATTTTGAGAACAAGTCCCAACGCCTCACAGTTCTGGAAGATATCAATCTCGACGTGGAGCAAGGCGAGTTCGTGGTGTTTCTGGGCCCTAGCGGCTGCGGCAAGACCACTGTCCTGAACATGATTGCCGGACTACTTCAACCCAGCGAAGGCGAGGTGCGCTATCAGGGGGATCTCGTTGGGGGCCTCAACAAGGGCATGGGATACATGGCGCAGGCTGACTCGCTGCTGCCCTGGCGCACCGTGGAAGCGAATGTCCGGCTCCCGCTTGAACTGCGCTACCATGCCGGACTCAAAACGGATCGTGATCGGCGTGTTCGCGAAGTGATCGAGATGGTCGGCCTGACCGGGTTTGAAAAGCATCGGATCTCGCAGTTGTCGGGCGGAATGCAGAAGCGTGTTTCGCTGGCCCGAACACTGGTTTACGATCCGCCGATGGTATTGATGGACGAGCCTTTCGGAGCGCTCGATGCCATTCTGAAGACCGTGCTCCAGGGCGAACTGGCTCGGATTTCGCGCGAGACAGGCAAGACTATCATCTTCGTGACCCATGATGTCCGGGAAGCCCTTATTCTTGCAGACCGGATTATTGTCTTCAGCCGCAGGCCAGGCCGTATCGCTGGAATCGTCCCGGTGGATATTGAGCGGCCGCGCGATGCGGTGGAAGTGGAGAGCGACCCGCGCTTTGCGGAATTGTACGCAAAAGTCTGGAAGCTCCTGAGTACCGACCAGTCTATTCGACAGCAATGATACGGAACAGCGGTCTACAAAATTGAGAGGAAATACCTGTGATTACGCCTACCCATACACCCTATGTTGTGGCAGAACCCCTTCAGCTTCTCTATCTAGAGGGTGACGGCATAGGTCCGGAGATCACTGCTGCCACGATCAGGGTGTTGCAGGCCGCCGATGCATTGTGGCGGCTGAATTTCCGCTTCGAGTCCGCATCCATCGGTCTTACGGCTCTGAAAACAGACGGCACCACGTTTCCCGAAACTGTTTTCAACCGCGCCAAATCCGCCGATGGTGTTGTACTCGGACCTGTTTCCCATAATGAATATCCACCTGTTGCGGAAGGTGGTCTCAACCCCTCCGGCGAATTGCGCAAGCGGCTCGACCTGTTCGCCAACATTCGTCCGGCCCGTACCCGACCAGGCACTGACTTTGCCAGCCGTACCTCCTTCGATCTCGTGATCGTGAGGGAGAATACCGAAGGGTTCTATGCGGACCGTTCCATGTTTCTGGGCCCCGGAGAATATATGCCGACGCCCGATCTGGCCCTTTCCACGCGCAAGGTTACACGAGAGGCCTGCATGCGCATTGCACGCGAGGGGTTCCGGTTGGCTGCGATGCGCGGTGGCAAAGTAACGGCGGTGCACAAGGCAAATGTCCTGCGCATATCCGATGGCCTGTTCCTGGAAGCGACAAGGAGTGTCTCCAGGGACTTTCCCGGCATTCTGTACGAAGAACAGTTGGTTGATGCCATGGCGGCGTTGCTGGTGCGAAACGCCGGTGCATTCGATGTCATTATTACGACCAACATGTTCGGCGATATTCTGTCGGACGAGGCATCCGAGCTTGCAGGCGGGCTGGGTCTTGGCGCTTCTTTGAACGCTGGTACGGAATACGCGGTAGCGCAAGCGCAACATGGTTCAGCGCCCACACTTGCCGGCCAGGATTTGGCTAATCCTTCATCCTTGATCGCTTCCTCGGCGATGTTACTGACCTGGCTGAGCGCACGTCACGGTCGTGAAGATCTGGCCATTGCGGCCCGACGAATTGAAATCGCCCTCGATCGTGCAATTGAGAATCCTGAGAGCCGGACGCGCGATCTGGGAGGCTCATTGGGCACCAAGGCATTTACAGATCGGGTTATCCAAAACCTTCAGCTGGTAACTGAATAATCCAACATGACCAATTCCGAGATCAAGATGCCAGAGGATGCGGCTGACTGCCACATACATGTCTTTGGACCGGCAGAACTCTACCCGCTGGCACCTAGCCGACGCTATACGCCAGGAGAGGCTTCCTTCGCGCAATATCGCATCATGGCGGATAAAGTTGGGCTTCAACGGGTTGTGCTGGTTCAGCCCAGTCCTTATGGTGCAGACAATCGCTGCCTGCTCGACACCTTGCGCGATGCTGGTCCCCAGGCTCGCGGAGTCGCCGTTATAGACGCTGCAACTAGCGAGGCCAATCTCGACCTCCTGCACGAAGCAGGGGTGCGTGGCGTACGGCTCAATGCCGAGAGCTATGGCCTGGCAGATGCCCAGGTCATAGGCGCAGATTTACGGGAGCTGGCGAGACGGGTGCACCGACTTGGCTGGCATATCCAGATCTTCGCGTCGCTGCATGCCATTGCTGCGCTGGCACCGGTCATCCTGTCATTGGATGTCTCTGTCGTGATCGATCACATGGGGTTGGCCCAGGCAAATCGAAGCCTACAGGATCCGGCCTTTCTTACATTGCTCTCCCTGATCGAATCCGGTACTTGGATCAAGCTATCTGCCGCCTATCGAATTTCCGCTGCGGAACCGGAATTCGCCGATGTAGAGCAGATTGCTTCGTCCATCATCATGGCCAATCCACAGCGTGTTCTATGGGGAAGCGACTGGCCGCACACCGGCAAGCATGCGGGAGGGAATTCCGATCCCAATGCCACACTCAACTATCGCAGCATCGACAATGCGCGGATGTTGAGTCTGTTGGCGAAATGGGCAGGGAAGCAGGAGCAATTCGACAAAATCCTGGTGAAGAATCCGAGTGTCCTCTATGGGTTCTAGAGTTCGCTTTATATAAGTCGAAATTTTGGAAAAGAAGTTAGCGCAGAGAAGTAACAAACATACACCAAAGGACAATCAGCAGTCCTGACAGGGAGACAAGGTGACATTGATGTTTGATCGACGACGCTTTATCCATGGAAGCATGGCGCTATACGCTGCTGCGCAGACAGGTTTACTTTCGCCCAAAGCATGGGCGGCTGATTCTGAATCGGTGATCGCGGAAACATCCAACGGCAAAGTTCGCGGTGTCAGCATCAACGGAGTGAAGGTCTTCAAGGGAATTCCATACGGTGGCGATACCGGAGGGAAAAATCGCTTTATGCCGCCGACGCCCGCTACCAAGTGGACTGGTGTCAAAGACGCTCTGGATTTTGGACACTCTGCACCGCAACTGGATATTCGCAAGCCCGGATCACCGGAGTACGGAGAAGACTGTCTTGTACTCAATGTGTGGGCTCCCGGACTGGATAGTGGCAAACGCCCGGTGATGGTGTATTTCCATGGCGGGGGATTCACTCATGGCTCGCCTTCGTCACCGGTGTATGAGGGTGTGAACCTGGCGCATACTCATGATGTGGTGCTGGTGACAGTCAACCATCGAATCAATCTTTTTGGGGCGACATATCTGGCTGAAGCGGCAGGTTCGGATTTTGCGGACTCCGGTGCCGTTGGCATGTTGGACCTGGTAGCTTCGCTCCATTGGGTGAAGGAGAACATCAGTCGATTCGGTGGTGATCCTGATCTTGTGACGATCTTTGGACATTCTGGAGGAGGTCGCAAGGTCGCAACCATGCTCGCCATGCCTTCTGGAATAGGATTGTTTCACCGTGCGCTCATACAGAGCGGCGCATTGCTGCGGCTTACCACGAAAGATAATGCAATCCTACAGACGAACGCTCTGTTGCAGGAATTAGCGATCGATAAAAGTAAGGCACGAGATTTGCAAAATGTGCCCATGGAAAAACTCCTGGCGGCAAACACTGCCGCCAACAAAAAGATCAAGTCTGGGGAAATAGGTGAGTCGCTGAACTCCCCTGTGGTTGACGGACGTTCCATTCCCCAACAACCGTGGGATCCGGTTGGTCCGGCGGTTTCGGCCAATATTCCACTTATGATTGGTTGGGCACGTACAGAGGAGTTGGCGTTTGATAAGCCAACGCCTGAAAAGCTGGCGATGGATGAAGCTGGCTTGCGTGAGCGAGTGAAGACGCGACTCGGTGTAGCTGATCCGGAGCCGGTCATCGCTGCATTTAAAGAGACGTATCCCAACCAATCTCCGTGGGACACATACATTCTTATTGCAAGTAATCATCCGCGCGGTGTTTACACCGAGGAACTCGGTAAGCGCAAAGTAAAACAGGCCACTGCTCCTGCGTGGATGTATAGAGTTGACTGGGAGACGCCGGAAGGTGGAGGCCACATGCATTCTCCACACGGTGTTGAGCTTCCTTTTGTATTTGATAACGTCAAGGTTTCCGATGCGCTGGTTTCGAAGATGCCGGAGGCTTACGCGATGGAAGACAGGATGAGCACAACCTGGGTAACCTTTGCGCGGGCAGGCAATCCGAATAACTCGAAAATCCCTGACTGGCCCACATACTCTCTACCTAAGAGAGAAACGATGATCTTCAATAACGAATGTCGCGTTGTGAATGATCCTCAGCGCAAAGCCCGGATTGCCATGGAAAGGATTCTCAAGCTGTCATAACCGACTAATTGAGATAAACCGAAATAACTTAGTTTTTTTCTTTATTGATTTCTGATTCTTCCTGGAGACCAAAGAGGAGTGCCAGGCGCGCCTTGCAGGCAGCTCGTGTGTGGGATCGCGCGAGCTCTTCCGCACCCTTGGCATCCTGCCGCTCAATCGCTGCGACGAGCGCCTGATGTTGCTCTATCGTCAACTGGATGCGTTGTTTGCTGTACGACGATGATGTGCGCACCAAGGCCATGAATTCATACAGCGCTTTCAATGTCTTCAGCAGGTAGCGATTATGTGCGCTACGGTAGAGGGTCTCGTGGAAGAGACGATTGTTACTGGCAAGGCGTTCAGTATCCTCTGCCAGGCTAAGGTCGCGATCTGCGATCTGCTTCAACGTCATGATCTCGCCTTCGGAAGCATGACGTGCTGCCAGCGCGGCTGCGGTGCCTTCCAATGCTTCGCGAACGGCATACAATTCGGCGATCAGACTTGCGTCGAGTTCGACGACGATCATGCCTCGAGACGGGTCTTTTTGGGCCAGTCCTTCGCTTTCGAGCCGTGCAAGAGCTTCATGCACAGGTGTGCGACTGACTCCCAGCGAGCGTGCAAGCTTCTCCTCGAGAAGGCGGTCGCCAGGTTTCAGATCGCCTGAGTGGATTGCTTCTCTGAGCTTGCGATATGCCTGTTCGGAACGGGAAAGCTCGGCATGGTTGGAATTGCCAGATTGACCGGCGAGATCAGGGGACTTGAGTGCTGGCATGCCCCTAGTGTATACGAACGCATGGAAACGCATGCAAATAGTAGGAGTTATTTGTTGAGCTCTTACCGGTGTACTGGAATGTGAAAGCCACGGATCGCTAAGCACTCTATGAATATTAGCGATTCGTGGTGCCCGGGACCGGACTCGAACCGGTACGGCCTTGCGGCCTGCGGATTTTAAGTCCGCTGTGTCTGCATTCATACTACTGATAATAAATAGATTAATCCTGTCATTCTGCTCAATGTGCCACTTTATGTGTAAATCTCACATTTTTTTCAGAACCTGAGACCATGGGTTCAAGGAGATGTCCTCTCCTGCGATTCAATCGACAATCAGGCAAGCATTTTTCCTTTTGTCAGAAACAGTGATAAACTTCTGACAGGAGTTTATGGATGCACCTGAACGCACAAATCATGGCAGAAGCTGCAAAGCTCCCAGAGGGAACGCCCCTTTTTGCGAAGGCGTTGCTACATCTAGGGACTCGCGCGGCTGTCGATCAGGCACTTTCGCGGCTCGTGAAAAGCGGAGAGCTTCTGCGTGCCGGGCGTGGCCTGTATGTCCTCCCGGTTGCGGGAAAGTTCGGGAAACGCGCTCCTGCCGTCGAAACGCTGATTGAGCGTCTGTCAAGCGTTCGTGGGGAAACCATCGTCTCCTCCGAGGCCGCATCCGCGAATGCATTCGGCCTGACCACGCAGGTTCCCACGCGCACCATCTACCTTACCTCTGGGCGCACACGGAACCTTTCTATGGGAAAGCAGACCATCCATCTGCGCCATGCAAGCCCGTGGAAGCTGACTCTGGCCAATGAACCCGCCGGGCAGATTGTCCGCGCGTTGGGATGGGCCGGGCCAGAAAGAGCCGTGAGTGTGGCGAAGAAGATCCGTGAGCGTGTGCCACCGACTGAACTGCAAAAAGTCTCACAACACTCCGCAAGGCTTCCCTCCTGGGTAGCGAGTGCTGTAGGACAGGCCGCATATCATGGCTGAACATTACTTCACACTATCGCGGTCAGAACAACGAGAGGCGTTGTTGCAAGCTGCCAGCGCCTCTGGCCGCCCTGCGCAGCTTCTGGAAAAAGACATCTGGGTTGTTCGCTCTCTGGACACCCTTTTCTCATCAGAACTAGGCAAGCACCTCGTCTTCAAAGGCGGCACAGCCCTTTCCAAGGTCTATCACGCGATTGAGCGGTTCTCGGAAGACATCGACCTGACGTATGACATCTACCAACTCGCGCCTGACTTGGTGGGGCAGCAGAACAGCATTGACCCGTTGCCAGCTTCCAGGTCGCAGGAAAAGAAGTGGAGCGATGCCATCCGAAAAGAGCGTCTGCCGGGTTGGGTTGCCAAAGAAGCTCTCCCGTTCGTAGCGGCTTCCTTTGCTTCCGTAGAGGGCATCTCTGTTTCAGCGGAGGATTGCAATCTCTTCATCGAATACAAGCCACTGCTTGAGGCATCGAGCTACGTCCTTCCCCGCGTCAAGCTCGAATTTGGTGCCCGCTCCAGCGGGGAGCCAAGCCAGAAAAGTTCTGTCGTCTGCGATGCAGCTCCATACGTTGAAGGAGTCGAGTTCCCACAAGCATCTCCAAGGGTCATGCTTCCTTCCCGCATTTTCTGGGAGAAAGCAACGGCAGCCCATGTGTATTGCCTGCAAGGAAAACATGGAATCAGCCATCGCTTCAGCCGACATTTCTCCGACCTGATTCGTATGCAGGATGCAGGGCTTGCTACACCTGCAATTCAGGACGAGCCAACGGCTCAGGCCGTCGCAACACACAAGGGATGGTTTTTCTCGGAAAAGGACGCTTCGGGCCAACGCATCGATTACAACCACGCTATCCAAGGTGATCTTGTCCTTGCGCCCACAGCAGAAGCTCGGAAGGCATTGCAGGAAGATTACGAGTCGATGATTGAAGAAGGCTTGTTTTTCGACGAACCGTTGCAGTTTTCCGAACTGATGACACGCTGCAATGATCTTGCCCATGAGATCAACGCTCGAATGAAACCCTAAGCACTCTGCAAAACAGTCACAAACCAAGGCCGTATTTGGACAGAGCAAAACGCTCTGCGGTTCCTACCGAGTAAAGGGGCAGATCCCGGAGGAGGAACTGGAATCCGGGCGCGCAGCCGGCGAGCGAAGGCCGGTGGGCTGGAAAAGGGGTGCGGGGAGAAACCGGCAAGGTTTCTCCCCGCGATTTTTCAGGCATGGGGAAAGAGGCGGCAAGTTCGCCGCCTCTCGTCTGGTGGTTCGCTTGCGTCAGACTATTTCTTTCATGCTGCGATCTCTTCGAGCTCCTGGCTGGCTCTATCCTCCTCGATAGGAGGCTCCAGTGCGGCGAGGATGACACTGGCAGTTTGCTGGATGACTTCCAAGCTCTCGGCCAACAGTGATGCGTTGCCGTGGTAAAGCTGAATATAGTCGGCGGACGCGGAGCCTGTCACAAGACCTACTGCCTTTCCAACAACAAACGCCACGGCCTCGGCTTCTGTCTCGCGCACGGTCTTGGTGGTGGCTGTACGGCGTTCGGCTTTGTGTAGCAGCTCGTGCCCCGTCTCATGCACTAACGTTGAAAACTCTTCGGCCTTCGACTGACCGGGCAGGATGGCGATGCGTCCGCCGTAGCTCACACCTAGCGAGGGAGCGATGTTCGGGTTATATACGAGCTGGATGCCCTTGCCTTTGAGGAACGCGGCCAGACGGTCGATGTTCTCGCCGGGGTCGCCGCTCACTTCGTGCATGGTCGGCAGGTCTACGCCTTCGGTCTGCGAGATGTCGAAGACATAGGCGTTGCGGAAACCCACCAGCACGCGCTCGTTTTGCTTCGTGATGTCCTTATTGGATTCACCGTCCTTTTTGCGGCGAACGCCGACGATGGGGGCAAGGATGCGGATACCCTTCTGTCCGGCCTTCACATTGCGGCCAAGGTTCTTCCACGTCCAGAACCCCGCTACTTTCGTGGCTGCGGGCATTTGTCTCGTTATTTCGAGCACATTGCCGAACGAATAGTTATGGAAACGGCTCATGGCGGTGAGGTAGTTGGTAAGGGCTTCGGAGTGTCCGGCCTCCAACTGCTCAATCAAGAGCTTGATGTTGGCGGCAATCATTTCCTGCTTGGTGGAAGGCTTCTTGCTGTTGATCGCGACGGTGTTGGTATTGTCGATGGTATTCATGGTGTCTGCTCCTTGGGTTTGGCTTTTGCACTTCCGCGTTGAACGCGGCATGTACATGCCGAACGCCTCCTGGCGAAGGCGGGGGTAGCAAACGGAAAGGTCTTCGAGCGGAGCTTTTTGGGGGGACCGCTTGCGGGGGAGCCAAAACCCGCAGGGCGAACGGCCTTGGAGCGCGCGAGGGGAGACCCCTT